>Ga0233414_10000290_pt1 | contig 21368 bp, 18 predicted proteins | sample Na_anoxic_10_MG_FD_189020 | JGI IMG/M metagenome (GOLD analysis project Ga0233414, IMG submission 189020) | Seawater microbial communities from Saanich Inlet, British Columbia, Canada - Na_anoxic_10_MG | ecosystem: Environmental > Aquatic > Marine > Inlet | place: Canada: British Columbia... | reverse complement strand
GCTGGCAATAAACCAGCCGAAAAAACCAAAGACCAATACAGATAACCCAATTGCCAAAAATAAGCCTGTCTTTTTTCTTTTTCGCATTTGTCTATTATTAATAACCTCGTAAAAAGTCAAAGATACGCCCTCTCCCTTGATGGGAGAGGGTTGGGGTGAGGGTGAATACAGCGCCATTTCATGTACTTACGTCCCCCTCCCCTTTATCCCCTCCTCTCCGAGGCGTAGGCTCTACGAGCCGGAGGCCACCAGGGGAGGGGAAATGGGACTTTTGAAAAATCCATCACGCCAGATAAGATCTTGAACCAAAACTCCTGACGCGGTATATGGATAACCAAATCTTGTTTATGGAGTCAACCTAAAAATAATTTCTGTCTTAAAGATGATGAACTCGTAAAAAGTCGAAAACTCCCCCTCCCCTTTGTCCCCTCCCACCAGGGGAGGGGAAATATGACTTTTTACGAATTCATTAAAGATCTATCTTGTCCACATAGCAACAAATACCTTCCATAGCAAATGTTTTCAGTAAACATGGAGGAAAATATTATGAAAAGGCCCCACCATATTGGCGTTATCGGAGCAGGCGAATGTCTTGATGCCGCTTATCAGCTTGCCAGGAATATTGGTTTTGAAATAGGGAAAAGGGGATGGGTCCTTATCTGTGGAGGACTTGGAGGTGTCATGGAAGGGGCGGCCAAAGGATGCTCGGAGGCAGCTGGTATGGCTGTAGGCATTCTCCCAGGTCTTAATAAAGAATCAGCAAATCCATATATTAATGTTCCTATTCCTGCCGGTCTTGGTGAGGGACGAAATTTGCTTGTAGTCCGAGCCTCTGACGTCCTTATCTCCATCTCTGGAGGCTATGGGACCCTCTCTGAAATTGCATTGGCCTTGAAAACAGGAAAACCCGTAATCGGCATTGACACCTGGAAGGACATCAAAGGTGTACACTATGTGTCTGATCACCATGAGGCAATACAAAAGGTCGTTCAGCTCCTCAAAAGAGGAGCGTCACTTATTAGAACTTAAAGGAACATGACATGGCTGTTATTGCCCCTTTTAAGGGCCTGACATATGACTTTCACAAAACACAGGATTTCTCAAGTTTGGTTGCCCCCCCATATGACGTGATCTCAAAAGAAGAGCAGGAGGCATATTACAAGGCAAACCCTCATAATGTCATCCGCTTAATTTTGGGTAAGCAAAAGACCGGAGATTCGGATTGGGACAACAGGTATACACGTGCTGCAGATTTCTTAAAAAGATGGGAATCAGAGGGTATCCTGACTTGTGCCAATCAACCTTGCATTTACATCACCTCAATGAAATATAATCCTGGCAACGGAGATATCCAAAGGACCAGGTGGGGTATGATTATGCTGGTGAGGATAGAGGATCAAGGTTCCGAGATTATCCTCCCCCATGAAAGGACGTTTTCAGCCTATAAGGATGATCGATTAAGGCTCATGAGGGCCTGTAATGCCCAGTTGAGTCAGATATTTAGCCTTTACGAGGACCCAGACAACACCATATTGAATGCCTGTAAAATGGCCACCAGCCTCCCTCCTCAAATAGCCTTCGATTTAGAGGATGGCACAAAATACCAGATGTGGGTTCTTCAAAGCCCTTCAATGTTTAAACAGATATCAGATTCTATGTCAAAAAAACCCATCTTTATTGCAGATGGCCACCACCGTTATGAGACGTCGCGTAACTTTAGAGATATTATGAGAGCCAGGTACGGTCGGAAACCTGCTGATAGATCCTATGAATACGTGATGATGTACCTGTCCAACATGAATGATGAGGGTTTGACAATCCTGCCTTCCCATCGGCTCATCAAAAATGTTCCTAACTTTCAACTCGAACCTTTTCTCGAAAAGGTGCGGACCAAGTATGATATAGAGCACTTCCCTTTTTCTGGTGCAAGCATTTTAGGAGAATGTGTTCATCTGAAAAATAGACTTGAAGAAGCAGGACGTCTTAATACGGTTATTGCCTTTTACCTACATAAAGCAGATAGATTCTATCTCTTTACTCTCAAGCCAGATGCAAGAGAGCAGATGGGTGATGACCTTCATCCTTCGCTCAAGAAACTTGACGTGCTTGCCCTGTCAAGGTTTATTTTACAAGAAGCTCTTGGGTTCAGCAAAGAGGATCTGGATGATGACGAGATATTTTATTATCAAAGCAGTATGAAGACGGCTGTCTCGCAAGTAGAATCCGGAGATTGTCAGATTGCATTTCTATTAAACCCTACTAAAATAGAACAGGTAAAAGAGATTGCAAACAATTCCTTAATAATGCCCAGGAAATCGACATACTTTTACCCAAAGATATTAACGGGTTTAGTGTTTAACAAGATAGACCCTTATGAAATCATTCAGATCCCATAAAATAAAACTGGGGCCCGGCGAATGTCTTGACCACTTTATGGAGGGTCGCCTAAAACTTATCCAATCTAAAGATGGTTACAGGTTTTCAATAGATGCAATCCTGCTCTCCGAATTTGTAACTGTTAAGCCAGGAGATATTGTGGTTGACTTTGGCACTGGTTGCGGAGTGATCCTATTAATTCTACTGATCACAAAACCTATAGGACATGCTTTTGGGCTGGAGATTCAAACAGAACTGGCTAATCAGGCGGTACGGAATTCCATTATAAACGGATTTAGGGAGAAAATGAACGTTATCTTAGGTGATATTAAATGTCCTCCCATGGATAAAGAATCAGCAGATGTAATTATATGTAATCCTCCCTATAGGCAAGTAAAAAGTGGTCGAATCAACCCCGATTTACGCAAGGCTGTTGCCAGACATGAAATACTGGCATCTATTGATGATATCTTAAGCGCTGCTACAAGGCTTCTGAAGAAGAAAGGAAGGCTGGTTATGATCTATCCATCTGTTCGCATGGTGGATATCCTGGTCCGTATGAGACGTTTTAACCTGGAACCCAAAAAAGCCCAGATAAATTATCCAAATTTGGAATCGGATGGTAAGCTGGCTCTGATAGAGGCCTCATTGGGCGGGAGGCCGGGTCTTAAAATAGGTCCTCCGCTTTTTGGGCAGGGAAATTATTCTATTTTGGACCGACCCTGAATTCTATCTTCTCCACGGCTTTTCGTCCCAACTTTTTATTCAATTTTTCTTTAATATCTTTTTCTACAAATTTTAGTTCTTGAAGCCAAATAGGATCTGAAACCGTAACCTTGAGCCTCCTATCCTTAATCCATAAAGGCCGTGCGTTCCTGGATATGGCAGGCCCAACCACCTCATCCCAGACTTTCCAAATGTATGCATCTTCGGGATTAAATGGCAGGGCGCCATCGCTAAGTAAATTAGCAAGAACATCCTTTAATGAAGTCAGTGAATTCTTTTTTTTGCCCATAAAATCAACTTAGAAACCACAAATACTAAAGTCAAGAGAGATGTAGTTGGATTCAAAAGGTCCTTGAAATCAAAAATATCACGACGGCTGTGACCATTACTGTCAGTGAGGGCATGATTAGATAACGATAGCTGCCAAGCAGGCTTGCCTTGAAGTAGTCTTTTGTTAGCAAAAGGCAAAGATGGACCGGAGAGACCATCATCCCTATATATCCAAAGGTATATGCAATTGCAGCATAAGACAGATAATCAAAAAGATTAGACGTAGGGAATAGGGGAATGATAAGCGGGAAAGAAGTCCCAACAAATCCTATTGAAAGCCCCGTAATAAGGCCGGAGAAAAATGGCATGATCAGGATTATCAAAATAATAGGAATTTTATACGCTATTAACTCATTACGGGTCTCCAGAATGGCACTGCTATCCATCATGATTCCTTTGAAGATCATGATGGCCGCGATCAGGAAAAGCATGGGCAGAATATTTCTGTCCATAACAGAAGATAGAAACTTTCTAAACGAAATATGATTAACGATGTATACCCAAATAATTGATGCGATAAGCCCTGGCAGAATAGAAATTGCACCTGGTATTTTGAGATCAAATCTTATATATGACAAAACTTCTGTCAGTCCAGCAAGGGCCATAATTATAAAAACCACTATAAGAATGGGAATTATCTCCCATAAAAATTCCTTTATACCGGCCCAGGAAGCCCCTTGTTTCTGATAGATGGACGTCTTGCCAAGGGGCCTTAGAATAAAGACTATGCCAGCCGTGACCATTACCAACGTCATGGGGGCCATTATAAGCATAAATCGCCATGTTTCCACTTCCAACAGGGCAACGGCCAGGACTACTCCCGGGTAAAGCGGCCACCAATATTCCCAGAGGTGGCGAAACCAGTAATTAACAGCAGTTTTTCTTTCTCCATTTATTGAACGATTAGATAGAACTGTTTCCACCATGGGTGCAGAGAAGAGGGCGCCCCCGGGCATGGGAAGCAGTCCGATCAAGGCAGGCATAACTAAGCTCGCTGTCCGATCATCTTTTGAAAGTTTGCCAAAACTCTCAACGATCCGATCCAGGTGCCCGCTTTCTTTCATAAGCCGGCTGAGGATAAGAATAAAACCCACAATAAGGAATAGGCTGATGGTTTGTAAGCGTGTAAGGCTGAAAAGGGCGCTGTGAACCAGCTTAATCGGGCCAAGATTCATCCAGAGCCCCAGAACCAGGGAGCCGATAAGCAGACAAATGCTTAAACTGAGGCGCAGCCTGCTCATGATGAGGATCATGGTAAAAATGCACATGATCTTTATAAGTACTGGGATAGATGTAAGCATTTTTCAAGGGTCTCAAGTAGTTATCTCATCTAAAATCAATTACCCGTTGTTCAAGCGTTCCAATCAAACCTGCACGGAATCTTGAATCCTTGTAAAGCCTTGCATCTGCCTCCATCTCTCTTTGAACAAATTGAATCTCATCAAATTCTGTAGGTTTGTAGCCTTCGAAAAGGCTGTTTATAGCATCTATGGATTGCGGTGCTAAAGGCCTTCCGAGTTCAATGATATCTTCTTTCACATCTTTTAAACGTCTTCCCCAAAGATGAGAATAGTTTTTTGGGTTTTTTCTCTTAGTCACTTCTAATGAGATCTCTTCTTTTGTAGCCAGAATAAGTCTCTCTTCCTTGCTTACCTTCGGGATCTTTTCTTCCGGACAAGTGCTAAGTTCAAATCCCTTTGGAAGTAAAAGTAGCCCTGTATTATTATTGTGGAGTTCCAGATCTTTCTGATTCTTTTCCTTGTCAGCGTCAGAATCATTCGATTTCTGTCTCTTGGGTAAAGAAAAGGGAATATCTACAACTAAATTGTAGATCCCGATTTCTTTTAGCTGGTCGCCTTTAACCACCCTGGATGTCTTGGCCATAAAATCTGCATTGATTTGGCCGGCCTTAATCAGTGCCCTGGCAATTCCTGATAAACCCGGAATCAGGCCGATTAATGCCTCGCTAAAACACATAGCACTTCTGGAGTCACCAACCAAATAATCGCACATCAGAGGAATCTCTGCTGAAGTACCGAATTTTATGCCACCTCCACAAACAGCAACGACTCTCATATGTTCAGCAATTCTTCTCAAATAAGCATGGAGGGAAATTCCTTTCTCTAATTTTTTGTCGACCCATTCAAAGAACGTGTCTCTCCCCTTTTTCGTCTCCCAGGTTCTGTCCAGTCTGTTCAGGATTTCTTTAAGATCTGCACCCGCGTGGGCTGGATCGTTAGAGTCATAAAGGATAAGAAATTCAAGCTCGTCCCTTTTCTCAAAGACCTTATCTAATCCCGCGAGATAGGCATCCAGCCCCTGGTTTCCTATCTGATGAACCGGCGGATTAAAATAACACAGAATAGAACCCAATTTTCCAGCATAATTGACCTGGTCAACAAAAAGGTATGCCTTACCCGCCGACCATTCATAGATTGGTCGGAGATTTTTATATTTGGATATCTTTCCAGACCTGACTAATCTTATTGGCCCTTTCATAGGTTACTTCCTTTTAAGCATAATCCAAGAGCTTGTATATCATCACTTCTTCTCTTTTGCCCTTGACTTTGACAGCAGACAACTGCTCGGTGAGGAAAGTTCCGGTGAGTAGATTATAAGTGGTCTGACTTATGATGATATCACAGGAATATTCCTTGGTTAGCCCACTGATTCTTGAAGCCAGATTTACTGTGTCCCCCACTAAAGCGTATGAAATCCGGTCTTTGCTACCAATATTGCCTGCTAATACAGCTCCGGTATGAATACCGATCCCGTGCCGGAAAGGTTTGAACCCTTGTTTCTCAAGGCTTTGATTCAATACAATAAGTCGTCTTCTCATCTCTAATGCAGCCTCAACAGCCATATCTGTATGGTCATCATAGCTCACAGGGGCTCCAAATGCCGCCTCAATCCCATCGCCAACATACTGGAGAACAAGACCACGGCTTTTTTTAATGGCCTCTGTCATCTGTGTAAAATATTGGTTCATAATGTTGATTACCTGCTTGGGGTGAGTAGATTCTACAAATGGCGTGAAATCTCTGAGATCAGAAAACAATAGAGTCGCCCTCTTCATCTCTCCATCCAAAGATACTCTCCCTTCCAGGATCTCATCTCGTATTTCGTGGCTAACATATTTTCCGAAGGAATCTTTTATTGACTCAGACTCTTTTAATCCCTTAACCATTAGATTGAAACCTTCAGTAACAGACCCAATTTCATCGTTTGATACAATTTCTACTTGCTCATCTAAGTTTCCTTTTCCCACATTTTTCATGGCATTTTCGAGCCTATCTAAAGGGTCAGAAACACTCTTGGAAACAAATACTGATAATACAATGGAGAAGGTAACACAAATGACTGTGATAATTATGGTTTCCATTAAAAAAGAGGAAAGGAGTTGGGATCTCACTATCGCGTCAGCATTATGTAACGCCTGTGCCTTTGTATAGGCTACAATACCAAGCAAGGGGAGAGGCACCAGGCTTATCGCAACAAACACGACTAAAAGTCGATGATGCACATGTGGCTTAAAGGCGTCTTTCACCTGACTCAAGTTCCCTTCAGGGAAAAACTTTGGTATAGCACTCCGCCAATGTTTTTCTATAGTAAAATAGATAAAGAGTGCGGTTATTGAGCCACCGATAAATGTAATACCAAAGAACTGTCTTAGACAACTAATGATATCAGGTGGGGCGCCTCCGTGAAGAATTTGGGAGATGACGGGGTGGAGAAAGCTGAAGATAAATCCTGCCAAGATCCAGACCAGAAAGCTAATTACTGCTATATAAATAGGCAATTGAACAGCCTTTCTTTTAAGTATTTGGGCAGATACCCCATCCATATTGTCAATTGATACTTCATCTTTAGCGACCTGATATAAGGGAGTGAACGACCGCCACATAATCCCCGCAAAAGAGAGAATAAGTACAGTAGAGCCGACAATAAAAAAGAGAATATCATAATAAGGCGGAATGTCATGCCGGACGTACGAAGGTTGATAAAGAATTGACAAATACAGGCGGGTCAAAATGGCCCCGATTAAATTTCCAGCTATGATTAAAAATGTAATTTTCAGTCGCATATTTCTTTTCTTTTTTGTGCTTGCCATCCGGAAAACCCTTTCTAAAAGCTTTATTTGGCCTGCTTACAATTTACTGGCGATTTCCCTAAATGCTTGCAGAACTCTGTCTCTGACTTCCTCTAATCTTTCTGTAACCGGTTGCTTATTAGCACCCCCTCCCTGCTCTCCCCCTTGAAGAGGAAGGGTGAGGGTGGAAGTATGTTCCAGATATAGATCTTGATTGATTTCAATCTGGACACTAATTTTTCCCATGCGGGCATATTTTTGACCATAGTGTGTCGTGATGAAACCTCCAGCATATGGATCATTGATGGAAACAGAAAAACCAGCTTCTTGAAAGGCCTCTTTCATCAGATACAATCTTTCTGTTGGGCAGGTTATCCTGCCACGGGCAGGGCCAGCATTTCCGTTTTGATCCCCATTATTGCTCAAGATGATATCCTTCCTTTTCTTCCCCGCATCTGGTGCTTCCGTCGGGCCAATGCCATTTAGAGAATGACAATCAAACAAGACCTTGATACCCGGGTTCTCAAGGGCCTTGGTCAGGCGGTTATGGAAAGGCCAGTAATATTTTCTAAGCCGTCCCTCTATTACTTTTTCGTTAGGTATATGTCCTTCCCGAAAGACAGAACGACCATGGTAATCCACCAGGGCGATGACCCCTTTACGATCTCTTTGATCATGACTTCTGTTTAGATCAGCCACAAGTCGACTCCATCGGGCACAAAGAGAAACTTTTGCAGGAAGGGGGCCAAAAATTTCTTCCGTTCCTATATCAGTGGATTCCCATATTTCCTCTTTGGTCAGCGCAAGAGCCGATATCACTTCTTCAGGAATCTTGAACGAACAATGTGGTATAGATATGATGAAAGGAAATTCCATTGTTTCAAGCTGTTAAGTTGATAAACGTACACGAATTCGTCGGCTTGAAGCATAGTTTCGTTAGTATTAATACAAGGTTATGCATAAAAGCAGGCTACTGAATGTGAATTATCTGATTTCCTTAAATGTGGCCTTTCCTGGCTGCATCTTTCTTGATGGGCGACTTTGCACCTGCTAAAAAAAGGGCAGCCCACGCCCTGGGAAGTATCACGCTCCGCTTTGAGAAAGGTATTATAACTTTCCACCTCATCCCAATGCCCGAATTTGGGTATGGCGTCAAGAAGGGCTTGTGTATATGGGTGCTTTGGCTTTTGAATAACTTCCTCTCCACGACCTATCTCAACCAGGTTGCCCCTGTATATTACAGCAATGCGATCGCAGAGGTAGCGAGCGGCCGCCAAGCTATGACTGATAAAGAGGAGGGTCACATCAAGTTTTTCCCTCATTTCTAATAGAATGTTAAAAATTTGAGCAGAAATAGAGGCGTCAAGCATAGACGTAGGCTCGTCAGCGATAACAAACTGTGGCTTTAAGACCATGACCCGCGCAATAGCTACCCTCTGCCTCTGTCCGCCGCTTAGCTGGTGAGGGTAACGATGCAAAAAGTCATCAGGCGGCGAAAGCCCTACGGATTTGAGGGTCTGTAAGACCAAATGCTTTCTGGCTTGGACATTATCTATTTTGTGGATGAGCAACGGCTCTGAGACCGTATCATATATGGATACCTGAGGATTGAGGGACTGGTAAGGGTCCTGGAAGATCATCTGGACTTTCAGACGAAAATCCTTTAATGCCTTTCCCTTGAACCTTGTAATTTCACTATCGTCTAAAAAGATCCTTCCTGCGGCCGGTTCCTCCAGTTTAACAATAAGACGCCCCGCGGTTGTCTTACCGCTACCACTCTCCCCAATGAGTCCGAATATCTCGCCTTTGAATATTTTCAAAGATATATGGTTAAGAGCGATGACCTCTTTTCCTGTATCTCCAAAAAAGGACGCCTTCGAACTATAGGTTTTGCTTATATCTTCCAGCTGAAGGATTGGTTTTTTGCTGCTTTCTTCCATTGTTTTTACCGAATGCATGAGCAGAGGGCACTATGCGTTGAGGTTAATTCGGCCCATGCCGGCGACTCTGTTTTACATGAAGCTCTGGCTGAGGGGCAACGATCGCAAAACCGACAACCAGAAGGCGGCTTAATAAGATTGGGCGGCTCACCAGGAATAGGCTCAAGTTTGTCTTTTTCTCCAGTCAATGTAGGATAGGATGAAAGAAGGGCTTTTGTGTAAGGATGAACCGGTGAGCTAAAGACCTCTGTCCTGCTTCCATATTCAACCAACTGGCCTGCATACATAACCCCAATATTATGGCAAGCATCAGCAATAACAGAAATGTCGTGGGAAATATATATGATACTAATTTTAAATTCCTTCTGCAGATATTTTGTCTCTTCCAGGATTTGATGCTGGACAATCACATCCAGGGCAGTTGTGGGTTCATCGGCAATGATTAGTTTGGGCCGGCAGGCCAGGGCCATAGCAATGATTGCCCGCTGTTTCATTCCACCACTATACTGGTGCGGATAATCTCTCATGCGATCTTTGGGAACCCCGACAAGCTGAAAGAGGTCTTCAATTTGTTTCTCGGCGTCTTCTCTGGAGGATGTGGGGTCGTGAGCCAAAATGGCCTCTGCTATTTGATCGTCTACCCGGTGCACTGGATTCAGGGCATTCATGGCGGCCTGGAATATCATGGCAACCTTTTTCCACCTGATAAGTCTCATCTCCTCATCTGACATATTAAGCAGGTCTTTACCTTCAAAGAGGATATGACCGCTTTTTACTGACCCATTGCGAGGTAACAACCTCATCAGGGCTGTGCCTATGGTAGTTTTTCCGCAGCCGGACTCTCCAACAAAACCTAAGGATTCACCCTTTTCTAAAGAGAAGGAAACCCCTTCCACCGCTTGAAGAAAGCCTTTCGGGGTCTGATATCCAATGCTTAGATTGTCAACTTCTAACAAAGCCATTCTAACCAGCCTGCTCCTCATTTCTTAGCCTTGGATCAAGCACTTCATCCATGGCCCGGCCTAACATATAGAAGGAAAGGGTTATGAGTGAGATGCAAATACCCGGGGGCAGGAGCCAGTATGGGGCCTTGAACATGTGTCCTGTTTTCCACACCCATTGGAGCATCATGCCCCAACTGACTGTGCTTGGATCTCCAAAACCCAAAAAGGCAAGGGCCGCCTCAGTAATAATTGCGGAGGTTACACGAAAGGTCATGTAAAGGAATGCGAGTGGTAATATATTTGGCATGATATGCCTGAAAATAATTCTCACATGCGAGGCCCCGGCCACCTTGGTAGCTTCAATAAAAGGTCGTTGCTTCAGGGAGAGGGTCTGGGCCCTGATCACCCTGGAGACCCCCGGCCACCGGAAAAGTGCAATAATTAAGACAATGGTCCATATATTGAGCTGGCCAAAGAGGGCAGCCAGGATGAGCACTACCAGAAGGGTGGGCATGACCATGATCATGTCCGCCAGTCGCATCAACAGCGTATCTATGAACTTGCCCATATACCCGGCAATCATTCCTATGGTCGTACCAAGAACGATACTCATGAATGCGGCTGATACCCCTACCATAAACGCAACCCTGGCACCAGCTAAAAGCTGGCTCAGGATATCTCGGCCCATAAAATCGGTACCCAACCAGTGTTTGATGCTCGGGCCGGTTGAACAGGAAATCTCGGGATCTACCCCGATCATGGGTTGATACATGGGGTCTATTAGGGGTGGGATAAAGCTACATAAAGCCATCAATCCGAACATGACCAATAGAGTAAGACCGATCTTGCCAAGGATGTTCTGCTTGTAGATAGCCCATCCCCTTAAAAACCGGGCTATCCATGGGAATCTATTTAGATGCTTTTTGTTGGGTTTTTCCATGCTCATTTATTTCAAATTATTACACTCAATACCTGATACGTGGATCAAGGTAGGCGTAAAGAATATCTACCACCAGATTGGAAAGAAGGACTACTGTTGCTATAAGTAAAAATGAGGTCTGGGCCAGGGGGTAATCATTTTGGCTCACTGCCATGACAAGTTCCCTCCCTATACCGGGCCAGGTAAAGACTGTTTCAGTAAGAGCGCCCCCATTTATAGAAAAGGCCAGGCTAAGGCCCACGCTGGTCACAACCGGAAGAGCTGCGTTGGGAGCTGCATGATGATTGCGGATCACTTTTTCCTTAAGACCCTTAGCCTTTGCAGTAAGAATATAATCTTCTTTCAGAGTATCCAGCATACTGCTGCGCATGATCAATAAATAGGATCCGAAATGTATGAGAAAAAGGGTGGATAGGGGGAGGACCATATGATGGAGAATATCCAGGGTCTTGGTCAAGAGGCTTACATCCGGGTACAGCCATATTTCATCCGAAATCATACCAGTGATAGGAAACCAGTCCAGTTTGTATGCAAACACCCAAATCAGTATCAGGCCCAACCAGGGGAGAAAAACAGTATGGGTGACCAATGCTCCTATGGTCATCACTATGTCTGTTTTTTCTCCCTTGTGCCACGATGCGATTTTACCTAAGAATATGCCTGCCAGGGCGGAAAGGACAATGGCCGTGGTAAATAATAGAATGGTGTTTGGCAATCGGTCACAAATGATGTTAAACACTGGCTCCCCATAACTAAACGAGTTGCCAAAATTGCCCATAAAGAAATTTTTCAAATAATAGACGTATTGCACCGAGAGAGGCTGATCAAGTCCCAATTGGGAGATTATCAGTTCCGCATCCTCCGGGGTCATATCCGGGTCGACCATTCTTGAGACAGGGTCTCCGGGGGCCAGACGAAAAAGCAAAAACAGGACCGTGAGGATTACAAAAAAAATGATCACGATCTGAATCAATCGCCGGCCTATATATTTCCACAATTCCATAGCAATTCAGTTACCCGTATCTCTAAAATCTCTCCAGTCCCTCTTTATTAAAAGGGGGACGAAGAGAATAAGCGTTAGGTTGTTTTAAAAGATGAACGTCCAACATCGAACATTGAACATCGAACGTCGAATAATGATGTCGCTCCGCTCTTCAAATTATTTTAACATCGAATGAAAAACAAATATTCAATGCCGAAGCTATTTCTGTTTCTTTTCAGCCGTTTTGATACTCGTAACGAAAATCTTAATTAATTCTTCTGTTTCCTCTAAAATATTATTTAGTATTTCAGGTTTTTTAATTAGTGGTACACGCTGAATAAGTTTTAGCCATCTTTGGGTCTCCCTGAGTTCCTTTAATGAGATACGAAGCTTATGGATAAAGTCCCTTGGGGACTCCGCTGCCTGGGCTTCACCATGATTTGGATAAGGTGAAGTTCCCGATCTTAACAGTTGGCCAGCAATATGGTTGCCTGTTCTGGTATTTGGAAGCTGTTCAACGATCTTTATGATTCTCACCGAATACTCGAGCAGCCTTTCTTCCAGATCATATTTCTCTTTCTTCATCTTTTTCCATTCAAAATTCGATGTTGGACGTTCGATGTTCGATGTTCATTTTTTTCAGTCCCTCCTGAGCAAAAACAAGTTGGCGCTTATGGGGACGAGGAGGCATCCTCCTCTTGGCTTGGACTTTGGCAGGATCCAGGCACGATTTATTTCGGTTTAAGTTCGCAAAATGACCAGAGATTTCCAATTCCTTCAAGAGTCTCTACCCACCCACTGAAATTATCCTTGCGCACTGCTTCAATCAAATCGGGAGTGTAAAGAGGTATATAGGGCACATCGCGCATGATAATCTTTTGGGCCTCCCAGATCAAATTCCGTCGCTTCTCTCTGTTAATGGTGGCAGCAGATTCGTCAGCAATCTTGTCAAAGTCAGGATTGTGATACCCGGACTTGTTGCCTCCGCGTCTTCTGTCTTCTCTTGAACAGAAAAACCTTCTTAACCAGTCGGGATCAATATCCAGTCTTCCATAGCCTAATATAAAAGCATCAAAATCATGTTGCGAATTGACTTTTTGGAGTAAAGCTCCCATGGACATCGGCTTGGCAGAGACCGGAATGCCTGCCTCTTTAATCCATTCCTGAATTATCATCCCGCTCATGGCCCGAAGGGGGTCATAATTGGCAGGCGGAGTTAAGATAGTGAATTTTTTCATAAGTTCCCCATTAGGGAGCCGGATTCCCTTACCCTTGGCCACTTCCCCTGCCTCATTAACAGGTGGAACATCCCAGGTATACCCTGCATTTTTTAGAATCTCATAGGCCTTTTTAATTCTATCTTCCTTTATCAGGCCTTTACAGTAACGGGGCAAATCCGTACAAAGCCAAAACTTGTTGCCCGGAGGTATAACGGAATCCATTAGAGTCCCGTGTCCTTGAAGAATACGAGAAACAATAAAATCTTTGTCAATGAGTGTGGCAATTGCCTGCCTGAAGTTCACGTCGCTAAAAGGCGGTTTCCTGACATTGAAGCCCCAATAGTAAAGAGCACTTCTTTCATTAGAAAAAAGCTTTATGTCAGGATCCTTTTCAAGTTCATCGAGGTACCCCGGCTGAATGCCCCACCAGAACATGTCGATAGTGCCTTTTCTCAGGGCGAGAATAGCGGCATCGGATGTCCCGAAAAACTTGAAAATAATTCCATCAATATAAGGCCCCAGTATCCTCTTGTTTATCTTTTGACCGGTCGCGAAAAAGTGCTTGTTTTTCTGGACAAAAAGGAAGGCCCCTTGACGCCACTCCTTCAATATAAATGGTCCAGTCCCTACTGGCCTTTCTATTTTGCGATTTTGTAATGTGATGAGAGGCTTTTTGCTGTTTCTGGCTTCTTCAGCAATCTTAGCCCATTCCTTCTTTTGTATAATAGGTGAAGTCAGGGTTCGTGTTTTAAAAATAGCCATCGGTTTCTCAAGATAGAATTTCACAGTGTGTTTATCGGGCGTTTCGATCTTTTTGATGAATTTCCACCTGGCTCGATATCTCGGTACTTTGAATTCATTTATGAATCGTCCGGTAAACGCCACGTCCTCAGAGGTAAATTCAGAGCCGTCTGACCATTTTGCCGGCCTCAGTTTCACGGTAAATGAAATTGTCGACTCATCATAAACAGGCGCTTTTTCAGCCAGCCACGGGATGAGCTCTAATGTGTCGGGATCCCTTATGTAAAGACGTTGATACATTAGTGAGAGCACTCTGCTTGACCATTTATCACTTGCCATCCAGATATTGAGTGTCTTGGGCTCTTCTAAAAGGCCAATTTTGAGGATATTAGCAGCATTTGCATTGGAACTTGAAAGCCCTGCACCAATAGCACACATCAAGTAAAACACAAAAAAACAGAGCAGTCTGAGTAGCGATTTTCCCAAAACAGAATGGATTAGCATCATAACTTTTTCTCCTTTTACCTTTGGTGTTTTATTGTTTTTTGTTCAATAAAATCAATAACTTTTGCTTCAATCTTTACACCATCCAGTTTATTTATGCGAGGAATCCCTCCGGGGCTGACACAGTTTACCTCGCCCAGTTTATCCCCAATCACGTCAATTCCCACAAAATACAGGCCATCTTTTATCAATTTGTCCTTGATGGTAAGGCAGATTTCCTTTTCTCTCTGAGTCACCTCATGTTTATATGCTCGAGCACCAGCGTGAATATTCGTCCTGAAATCTCCTTTGCGAGGCTTCCTTCTCATGGCTCCAAGAATCTCTCCGTTCAGCAAAAGGATTCTGACATCCCCTTCTGCCTGCACAGAATCTATGTATTCCTGGACCATTATCGGTTCACGCTTCTCATAAGATTTATATGCGCTTACATAGTAATTAATCAATGATTTCAGGTTTAATCGATCCCTGATGCTGACCTTGATCACACCTTCACCACCGAACCTCTGCAATGGTTTGATCACCATGTCTCCTCCAAAATCATCTATAATTTTCAGAAGTCGGGCCGGATCTCTCGATACATGAGTCTCCGGTATGATATTCGGGAAGTTAAGAGTGTATAGCTTACTGTTGCCCATGATTTGCCCTGTGGTACTGTTTACCATAAATACCTTGTCGCTGATAGGCGACAAGAATTCCATAGTCTGATACAAAAGAGGAGGATCCTTCCTTAGAAATAGGGCATCGAGTTCTGTAACAGTTTCAAATAAGAGCTCATCTCTATTCAGGCATCTTATTAGAGAACGCCAGTATTTTTTCATAGAAAGATCTGGCGAAACAGTTATATTCCGCATTCTTGCCACTATTTCATCCTTGCGAATATATACATCATGGGGTTCGAGAAAATACACGGTATGCCCCCTCTGATTACATTCGTACATAAGGTAGCTTGTGGTCTCATATTCTGGATTGATTGACTCTAACTTATCCATTAAAAAGGCTATTTTCATAATGTGCCTCCTGAGATCTGGTTAGGCATCCAGGATTTTAATCCTTTAGAATTACTCCTCATGATACTTCATCTTCTCATGTAGTCTTCGCAGCCGCCCACTAAATTCCTTGCATATTTGAAGCGCAATCTGGGGATATTCTCTCACAATTTCCGAAAATTCCAGCTTGTGGAGGACGAGGAGGTGAGTCTCTTTCTCTGTACGTATTGAAGCTGATCGAACCACATCTTCAAAAAGAGCCATCTCTCCAAAGTAGTCGCCAACACCGATTCGGTCGAGCTCTATTTCACGTCCTTCCTCTTGACCCTTAATCACCGACACTTCCCCTTTGATAATCAAATACATGGTTTCTCCGGTCTCACCCTCTTTGATAACTGTCTCGCCTGGAGGATAAACAATTTCTTCTGTCACAGATGCAACAGCCGCCAACTCGCTCACGGAAAGACCTTCAAATAAATTTATCTTTTTTAGATATAATATTTTATCTGGCATAGAGATTTCTGTTTCCATATGAGCCTCCTTCTCAGAGGTATTTAATTGTTGCTGGTTAAAAATGGATTCAGCAGCCTTACGAACATGATCGTTCTCAGATTTTTTTAGCTTTTCAATGATTCCTTTATCAAGCGTATTGAAGTCCTCTTTGGACATCATATACAAGGTGAGGATAATTGTTATCCAGTCCTCTTTTGCGAGTAAATAAGAGCCAAGTGTACTTGAGTTGAAATCAAAATCAGTTATATCAAAATTTTTCCTGCCGACTGCCAGGCGTTCGGAATCAGGAATCTGTTCTAACAGAGGCAGTAGGATTTTTGATAAAGAAGAATCTATCAAATCATCTAAGGCCTCAATGCTGTTTGATCGTTGACGGGGATCTTTCGAAAATATTCCTCGCCAGATGATTCTCATCTGCCCCGAACTATCCTGTGTATCCAGAACCCGTAATATATTTTTAAGGAGTATTATTCTTTTTTGTTCAAAATGGTCTGCAAGCAGGTCCCCCTCCTGACTCTCAGGAAAAAGACTGAAGGTCTCGCCCTCTTCCAGGGAGGTATAACACTCCTTAAGTTGGGACCGGGCATAATTATAGACATCCAAATCCTTTATATCCTGGGATGTCAATAGCTCAAATATTCCTTCCCGTACATTTCGTCGAGGGATAGAAAGCGACTCAATAAGCACCTGGGCATTTTGATAAGAAGAGGTGTCAATTTTTTTGCTTGCCAGCTCCCGGACCTTTACTGATGAATCGTTCATAAGGGCTATGGCTTTCCGTAAAGAGTCGTCATTATCAATATCAAAAGTCTCAAGGGCAGCCAGGCGAACGGATTCCAGTGGGTGGGAGAGGTAGGGAAGGACTAATGTATTTAATTCCTTACCTCCGAGTCGACCAAGGGCCCTAAGAATAAAAGGAAGAATAGAGCCGCTCTTTTCTGTGTTAAGCATCTCCTTTAGCTTTGAGATATATGAGGCATCTCGTGATTCCCCTGCAGCGATTATGCCTGCTTTCCTTTCATGAACATTATCTGAATCTAACCAGGCGTAAATAGTACCCTTGTATTCTTGAGGTTCCTGACTATAAAGGGCAATCATAGCATAAGCCTTTATTTCAGGGTGCTTACTGTTGACGTAGATTTCAGTGTTGAAACCTGTGGAAATTTCAGGGGAAAGTCGATTGACGGTCTGAATGATGGTGACCATGAGGTCAGGTTTTTCAGGGTCAGCCATGTCCTTTAGTGCTTGAATAGCCTCTTCCCCGGCTTGTGGAGAAAGCAATTCTAAAAGCCCAATCCGGATTTTATCATCCTGGTTCTTAAGACAGGTAAGGATATGGGCATCAAGGTTTTCTATTGAAAGTGATTTCAATAAACGTGCATACCATAGACAGTCATCACCATGAGCCGACAAAAAGCCTTGAACTAACTGAGCTTGAATCTTCTTGTCGTTGAAGAGTTGACCCATATCCTTTCTTTCTATGGATTTCAAATCCAGCAAATTCCTGGATATCAGGTCGAACAGGATCTTTGAATAATTCCTTTTTAGGATAAAGGGCGCTATAGCCCATGCCGCAACAAATGGAAGGGCTACAAGGGAGAGGTACCTGGGATGGAAGAGTGGTTCAGAAAGCAAGATTAAACCAGAGCCTAAAAACAGGCCAATTCTCACGACTGTTCCCCTTAGAAATGGCCTCACCATGGCACGGTAAGATTCAGGAAACAGGCCCATCAGCACTGCATTGGCAGGAATGTTAATCGTAGTTCGCAATATATTGGTGGACATTCTCGCATACATGGCTGAAAAGATATCAAACCGGAATAAGAATGCGAGAAATGCAAGGATGTAGTTAAAGGGATGGAACATGAGTGCGACTGGCAGGCCCCAGCGGCCATAAATCCTGCCAACAAATATGAGAATTATGAGACTAATTATGTTCAAAACCCCTCGAAAATAGCCAAAGAATTGGACCATTGATGCTTCAGTGGCGAATTGCTCGTTAATGGCATAGTTAAACTGGTAGTTCATGATAGGGATGACCACATTAGGCATAAAGGTCAACACAATCAGGATCTTCACCAGGACAGACTCCTTCATAAGCGGTACAATCTTTTTGAACTCCTCAATCATTGATGTGCGCGATTTTGTTTTCTTGACCTTCTTGTCAGGGAGCAGGAGTGCGGGGAAGCGAAGGCCCATACGTTTTACAACAACACCACCCACCAGTGTTGTGCATAGATATGCCAGCAGGAGGTTATCAAAGGTTATGGTCTTGGCCAGGATAGGAGTCCCAAAACTCCCAAGGATTTGTCCAATGACTCCGCCTGCTGTTATAAGTGGAAACAGGCGCTTTGACTGCCTTGTGTTAAAAAGATCATTGGCCAGGTTCCAGAAGAGGAGCGCAAGCAAGACCTCATATTGGGACTTCAACATAAACAGCACAGGATAGATCATATCAATATCTAATGGTATTAGAAGGCGGATCACTGCAACTGAGAACCCGCAAAATACAAAGAGATAGGATAACAAGCGGCTGCCGGGGATTTTTCCCATAATAACAGCCATTAACCCCATGATTAAAAAGGTTGCAATGGCGTTTATCATGTTAACGATTGGCAGGTACTCAACACCAAAACGTTTAAGAAAAGCTGTCTCCGCATAGTTATTGAGAAGGATACCGGAACTGCGTACGAGAAAAAGGAGGGCAACGGTCCACAGAAAAAGCCCGATTTCATTTTCATAAATCTTGAGCCATTTGGCCAGTAATCTTAACATCAACCACCTCTAAATGACGTGCAAACGTTCACCGAATCTCCCTGACAAGCCGGAACCCGGTATTTTGAAATCGGCTGGCTGGATGCGCATAAGCCCGATTGGCAGAACGACATCGATAATCGTGGTAGAACCAGCTTCCCCCCCTGCGTATCCGCACGGTTCCTGAATCAGACCCAAGAGGATCTGTAATGGCATTTGCCGAATAAGCTCCATACAAATCCTGGCACCATTCCCAGACATTGCCATGCATATCATAGATACCCCAGGCATTGGGAGGATAGGTTTTTACCGGCGCCGGCTGGTTGTTTTTTAGCTTCATGGATTGAACAAACAATATGCAATCGCCCGATCTACGCGTATTATTGCTGTACATGGCCTTACTGCAGTCAATCTCATTTCCCCAGCTATATGCTGTTTTGCTCCCTGCCCTGCATGCATACTCCCATTCCGCTTCAGTTGGCAACCTGTATACACCGTCATTGAGCGCGTTCAAATTTTCAATAAATTTCATACAGTCATACCATGAAACTTCTATGACGGGCATGTCATCTGCCCCTTTTCGCTTGCCAAACAATTTTTTCCCCATAAGTGTATGCCACTGTTTTAATGTTACTTCGGTAGTCTGCATATAGAACGATTTGCTTATGGTTACCTTATGTTGAATCTCTCTTCCGGCGGCATCGCGATTTAGCTCATTTTCCGGGCTCCCCATGGTGAAGGTGCCAGCTGTAATCAATACAAATTCCATTTCGAGAGAATTGCGGAATACCTTTTCGAAGGCCAGTATTGGAGTAGGAAAAAGGAGGGTCTGCGACATAAATATGATGTTTAGTATAAAAATAATGATGAGGAATGATAGGATGCATAATTTCCTTGATTTTTTCAGTATTTTTTCCATGATACATCCTTTCTTAAGAATATTCTGGTAGAATAATTTGATATTGCCTATTATTCCTGTTATATTTTTAGCAATTATTACCTAACCGGGATAAACCGTCAAATTATATATATAATAAATATTAATTTTGATAAACTCGTAAAAAGTCCCATTTCCCCTCCCCTGGTGGGAGGGGACTAAGGGGAGGGGGTATAAGTGATTGAAATTCCATTTTTATTTACCCTCACCCCGACCCTCTCCCTTCAAGGGAGAAGGAGTTTTTGACTTTTTACGAAGCCGTCAATTTTAAAAGCATACAAATAAAAGAAGATCGTAAATTTTCTTTAAGATTGGAGCGTGTAAAATGAAAATTGGTGTTATGAATAATCCCTCTGCTTCTGTATATGATGAGATTGAATTATTTGGAAAGGCCAAATATGATTTTGTGGATCTAACCATTGAAGGCCCTACTGTTTCTCTGGATGTGAAAAGGGTCCAAGCTCTCCTTGACCAATATGATCTATCTGTTGTTGGGCATACAGATCCCTGTATACCATTTGGCTATCCTATTAAAGGAATAAGAAAGGCATGTTTTGAGGAATTTGAGCGCTATGCCAAGATTTTTTCAGCCCTGGGTGCAAAGGTAATGAACATCCATCCCTGTTACAACAGCCCGCTTAATTTGAAGCAAAATATGATAGAACACAATATTGAAACATTAATCCCCCTTGAGCAGATGGCCAGAAATCTTGGCCTTACCCTTGTCTTAGAAAATTATATGGCTCCTTTTGATTGTGTTTCAACATTTAAGACACTCCTTAGAGAGGTTCCCGGTCTTAAGGTGCATCTCGATTTCGGTCATACAAATATATGGCAAGACGATGGGGAGACCTTTTGCAAGAACCTGGGTCATGATATCGTGCATGTCCATTTCTCAGACAATCGCTCAAACGAGGATGATCATCTGCCTTTAGGGGTTGGTAATGTAGACTGGAAGAAAGCTGTATCAGATTTAAAGATGATCGGATATGATGAGACTATTACCTTAGAGATAAATTGCAATGATCATACGGTTTTGTTTCAGTATTTGGACATTAGCAGAAGATTTGTACTGGATCTGTGGAACCGATAAACCACCAAGACCCACCTAATATCCTGTTGATAAACCCACCAGTGGGAAGCCTGGCCTTTCCTCCATGGACGCCTGCCTGGGTGGCAGGTTTTTTGACCGGCTTGGGGCTGCCCCTTGAACAATATGATGCCAATCTGGATTTCTTTCTTAACTATCTGTTGAAACCAAAAAGACTCAATGTCCTTGTGAGCCTGATTAAAAAAAAAGAAAAAGCTGGTATCTTTGAAAAGTCCGCCCCCCATATTGCCACTTTATTGGCCGACCTGGCCACAAACCATAAAAGCTGGACCCA
>Ga0233414_10000287_pt1 | contig 21423 bp, 13 predicted proteins | sample Na_anoxic_10_MG_FD_189020 | JGI IMG/M metagenome (GOLD analysis project Ga0233414, IMG submission 189020) | Seawater microbial communities from Saanich Inlet, British Columbia, Canada - Na_anoxic_10_MG | ecosystem: Environmental > Aquatic > Marine > Inlet | place: Canada: British Columbia... | reverse complement strand
AGACCTTCCCTATCAGGAGGTAATCATACCGCCATACCGGTTCTTTTACAGAATTAAAGGCGATGTGGTCTGGATCGTTGCGGTCTGGCATGGTGCACAGCTTCCTAAAGAACCAAGGTCTTGAATGCCCAACGTTTCGCTGGAGAGGGGCGCTCGCAAACTCGCGCCCCTCAGCTCTCTTAAGCACACTAAAACTTAATCAGGAGGGTGTTATAAAAAGAATTTTAGTTCATGTGGATGACTATGCGATGATGAGAGAAATTGTAAACACGTCACTGAGGTCAGATGGTTGCTAAATTTTTCTCATCTGAATCTATCTATAGCCTTTTCTACCATAGTTCTAATCTCTTCAAGTCTTTCTTTGGATTGTGCCTCAAATCTAAGTACGAGCGCAGGCTGAGTATTAGAGGCTCTCACCAATCCCCACCCGTCATCAAAGACAATCCTGACGCCATCTATATCAATTATTTTATATTGTGTGCTGAATTCATCTTTTAGTTTATCTACGAGCTCAAATTTTTTAGAATCAGGGCACTCTACCCTAATTTCAGGTGTGGTATGTGATTTAGGGACATCCGCTAAAAGCTCGCTTAATGATTTACCCGTCCTGGATAGTATCTCTAACAGCCTGCATGATGCGTAGATAGCATCATCATAACCAAAATACCTATCTGCGAAAAACATGTGGCCACTCATCTCTCCTGCCAAAAGCGCCTCGGTCTCCTTCATTTTACTCTTTATCAAAGAATGCCCTGTCTTCCACATAATGGCATTTCCGCCGTGGGCCTCGATGTCTTTGTACATCCTATCCGAACATTTAACCTCAGAAATAATTGTTGCTCCAGGATGATTTTCTAAAACATCTCGTGCAAACAGAAGCAACAGCATATCCCCAAACACAATATCACCTGAGCTATCTACCACCCCGATCCTGTCTCCATCTCCATCGACTCCAATCCCCACATTAAGCTTATGCTCTCTCACCTCTTTAATGAGATCTCTCATATTATCCAGCACAGTAGGATCTGGTTCATGATTGGGAAAGGAGCCATCCATATCACAATAGAGATCGTGAAGGTCACAGCCGAGTGATTGTAAAATCTCTACCCCTACAGGCCCTGCTGTTCCATTTCCAGCATCAAAACCGACTTTGATTCCTGGATTGATGTTAATATCCTCTGTAATCCTCTCCATATATGGCTTAATGATTTCATGTGACGAATATTTCCCCTTTCCGCTTACAAAATCTGCCTTTTCGATAATCCTCCTCACCTTCTGAATTTCTTCCCCATAGATAGTATCAAAACCGCTGCATATCTTAAAGCCATTGTAATCAGGTGGATTATGACTTGCAGTAATCATAATCCCTCCATCAGCCTTTAGGTGCCGTAGGGCAAAATAAAGGATTGGGGTAGGGCAAATGCCTATATCTACAACATCACAGCCACTGTTTATAAGGCCCTCGATCACTTCGTCACTTATCTTGGGTGAACTCAACCGACAGTCCCTTCCTACAACAATTGTTTTTTCCCCTACCTGGTTGAAATAGGCGCCAAAACCCCTTCCCAATATAACAAATTCATCCTCTCTAATGTCTTCACCGATTACAGCCCGTATGTCGTATTCTCTATAAATCTCTGGGTTCATATGTCATCCTCCTTATAAAATCTCATCCCTTCCCTTTGATTTCAGCATCTCAACAAGCTTTTTCACATCCTGAGACCGTTCTTTTTTGCAGACCAACAGGGCATCCTCATCTTCTACAATGACCAGATCCTTTACACCCAGAAGTGCAACCGGTTTTTTCGGGCTATACACAATACATTGAGAAGAATCAAAGTTAATCAAATCTCCTATGAAGGAGTTTTTATTGCTATCCTTAGGCCAATATTGAGCTGCGGATGGCCACGCTCCCACATCATTCCAACCAAAATTCCCCTCTATCATTAACACATGTTTTGATTTTTCTATAACGCCATAGTCAATAGAGATGGCTTCCATTTCCTTGTAGACATTGTTGATCACATCTGATTCTTCATCCGTACCAAGGGATGCCTTTATTTTCACAAGCCCTTGATAATTATTGGGGAGGTATTCCTCGATTTCTTTCAGCATGGTCGAGGTTCTCGAAATAAAGATACCGCTATTCCAGAAAAAGGTGCCCTGCTTGATAAAACGCCTGGCCGTGTGTATGCCAGGTTTCTCATGGAAGGATTTAACAGAATATATACCATTCTTTGTATCTCTTACCTCATCTGCCTCTATATACCCATACCCGGTTTCCGGTCCCCGTGGAGGAATCCCTATGGTAACGATACAATCCCCTTGAGAGGCCTGATAGGCGCCCGCTATTATTGTCTGCTGAAACCGTTTTTTATCCTCAATATAGTGATCTGCAGGCAGAACGACCATAACAGCATCCCTGGTATCTCTTTCTATAGCAAGGGCGGAAATACCTATTGCAGGGGCAGTATTTTTCCCGAAGGGTTCTATTATGATATTTTCTTCCGGTATCTGGGGAACTGTGCTTTTCACAGAATCTGCCTGGAGGGAGGTGGTTACTATCTTGATCCTGCTGGCAGGTATAATGGGTCTAATGAGTTCAATTGTTTTTTTCAGTAGAATCTCATCTCCGGTTATATTAAGGAGTTGCTTCGGCCTGTTTTTTCTGCTCCTTGGCCAGAACCTGGTTCCGCTTCCCCCGGCCATTATAACCGCATATATGCAGTCATTTATTCCTGATTTTATCATCTAAAGGTAATTGCTCCAAATCTAGCGAACCTTTGCCTCAAACCGCCCAGTTGTTGAGATTAATACGCCTAAGGCGTATTAATATACCGCTGCTTGGGGCGAAGCGATGATGGTTTCGTTTAACGTTTTATGGTTGCGCTGCTGGTTTCGTATGACGTTAACCGTTAACCGATTCGAGTTGCGCAACCGATAATCGTTTTACGTAACCTACTCATCATTTTGCATTGAACATCTTAAAAAACTTGATTCATTTATTAAGTAGTTGCCTTATGAAGATGTCTAAAGTGCCCTCATCCATTCCGGCCTGAGGCCAACCTTCCCCTGAAGGGCCATATCTATTAAATGAAGGGCCTGCTCTTTCCCTTCTGGATACCTGATCTTCACTGGCAAATAGTTTGACGCATGATTTGAAAAGAAAAGGCCTCTCGATAGGTTAGTGGAGGCCATCATTTCTCTTAGTTCCATGAGTAACCCAAGATTATCAGGGAGTTCAAATCGACCAGCTGAAAGATCATTCGCCAGAGGTGTCCCTGGCATTATCATTAATGTCAGAGCGCCAACATAGTCGGGATCAATTGCGCTAAGGAGCTCTCCTGTCGCCTTTGCATGGATGAGTGACCTTTCTTTGCCGGCAATCCCTAAAAGAACGGTAACAGAAAGTTTAATACCTGCCTGTTTAACCTTTTTGCCCATATCTAAAATTCTCTGTGCGTTAGCCCCTTTCCTGATAGCCTCCAGTGTCTGATCATCGCCTGTCTCTATACCCATATAGATGATTCCCAGGCCCATCTCTCTCAAACGAATTAATTCTTCCTGGCTCTTCATTTTTACACCTTTGGTGTTAGCATAAATACCAACCCTTGTAACCCATGGGAGATGTTCCTTTATCTTATCAAAAATCCACGTCAAACGGCGATACGGAATGATCAAGGCATCACCATCCATGATAAAAAGCCTGTCTTTATCCCTCATATACCTCGATGCAAAAAGGATATCGCTCAAGATAATATCATTATCCTTGATTCGAAATCTTTTATCCTTGTATGTGCCGCAAAAGGTACACTTGTTATGGGAACAACCAACGGTAGCCTGAAGCAGAATGCTATTTGCCTCACTTGGAGGTCGGATACACATCCCCTCGTAGTGCATGCCTTCATCTGGGTTATTATAGCTCATAAAAACACTCCTTACCGATTATTCAACGAAATGAATGAGATAATGTCAAATGAATTGTTACAGAAGAAGTACCGGTTCTGTGCGTAATCCCTACATTACAGGGTTTTCACAGCAACAGCACATACCTTTAACTCTGGTATTTTAGCGATCGGATCAAGTGCAGGATTCGTTAACTTATTTGCCGGCCCCTCAGCAAAGTGAAAGGGCATAAAGAGAGTCTTAGAAGGAACTCTGTTTGTAAACCGCGCTTTGGTCTGTATTTTACCTCTCCGTGAGATCACCTCTACTACCTCCTTATCTTCTATCCCTAATTGCCGTGCATCATCCGGGTTGATCTCTATAAATCCTTCCGGTTCAATAGCGCTGAGTGGTTTGGAGTGTCTGGTCATGGTAGCGGTATGAAAGTGATAGAGGAGTCTTCCTGTAGTAAGGGTAAATGGATACTCTTTGTCTGGCAACTCTACTGGTGGTTTATACTCTACACCGGTAAATAATCCCTTTCCTCTGGTGAATGCTCCCTTGTGTAAAATAGGTGTACCCGCATGCTCTGAATCCAAGCAAGGCCATTGTAATCCTTCATTTTCCAGCCTTTCGTAATGCATACCACCATACGAAGGTGTGAGAGAGGCGATTTCTTCCATTATCTCTTTTGGTGACGTGTAGGTCATTTCACAGCCCATTTGTTTACTCAGTTCACAGATGATCTCCCAGTCCTGCTTGCTTTCTCCCGGAGGATTCACTGCTTGATGCAAAAGTTGGACCCGTCGTCCGGTATTGGTAAATGTTCCGTCTTTCTCGGCGAAGCAGCAGCCGGGCAACACAACATCAGCGAGTTGTGCTGTCTCTGTTAAAAAAATATCCTGCACAACCAGGAATTCCAGTTTTTTTAATCCTTCCTCTACATGATCAATATCAGGGTCACTCAGCATGGGATTTTCACCCATAATATACATGCCCTTTACCTTCCCCTCGCTGGCTGCACCTATCATCTCTACCACGGTCAGCCCTGCATTTGAAGGAAGTTTCACGCCCCATGCCCTCTCAAATTTTTCTCGTACCTCAGAAACGGAAACAATTTGATAGCCAGGCAAGGTTGGGGGCAAGGCACCCATATCACAGGCACCCTGAACGTTATTTTGTCCACGCAGAGGATTAACACCGGCACCTTCTTTCCCCATGTTGCCTGTGAGCATAGCCAGATTTGCGACAGACAACACATTATCTGTTCCTGTTGTATGCTGGGTAATACCCATGGAATAAAGAATGGAGGCCCTGTCTGCCTGTGCGTACAGTTTTGCTGCAGCAATAATTGATTCCTTTGGAACACCGGTAATCTCTTCTGTCTTTTCTGGAGTGTAGGCAGAGACCACCTTTTTCAATTCTTCAAAGTTTTCTGTACGATTCTTGACAAATTCATGGTCATAAAGATCTTCATTCAGGATGACATTTATAAGCCCATTGAGCAATGCTACATCAGTGCCGCATTTGTGCTGCATCCAGATATCAGCATAGTCTGCCAACTCTATCTTTCGCGGGTCTGCCACGATGAGCTTTGTGCCATCATATTCTTTCCCATGCTTGATGAGATAGCCCATTACCGGATGCTGTTCAGTAGTATTTGAGCCAATAATCAGAATGACATTCGCCTTTTGGATACAATCTCTTACAGAATTTGTCATTGCGCCGCTTCCAAAGGCCTTTGCGAGTCCAGCGACTGTGGAAGCATGGCACAGCCTCGCACAGTGATCAACACTGTTGGTGCCAAAACAGGTGCGAATGAACTTCTGAAACAGGTAATTTTCCTCATTACTACATTTCGCAGAAGAAAGGCCTGTTAATGAATCGCCACCGTATGTATCCCGTAATTTTTTAAATTTACCAGCAATAAGGTGTAACGCCTCATCCCAGCTCGCTTCTTCAAATTTTCCATTTTGCTTGATCAAAGGGGTAGTCAAGCGGTCTGGATGGTCAACAAAATCGAGCCCAAATCTTCCTTTAACACATAACGCACCCTTATTGTCAGGCCCATCTTCACACCCATATACCCTGACAATCTTATTGTCTTTAATCCATAACTCCATCTGGCAGCCCACACCGCAGTATGGACATGTGGTGCGTATTTTCTCAAATTCCCATGCTCTCCCCTGAAAATGGGCCAGTTTTTCCGTTATTGCGCCTGTTGGACATGCCTGCACACAGGCCCCACAAGCAACACAGTCCGTTTCTGAAAGTGGCTGATCAAATCCGGCGATCAGACTCATCTTGGGTGAGAAATCATCAATCCCACCCCGACCATAGAAGTGTAACACCTTCTGAACGCTCGTCTCGTAACAGGCACGCACACATCGTCCACAGAGTATACATTTATTAAGGTCTCGTATAATTATCTCGCTGGAATCATCAACAGGCTCAGTATATTCCGGGCTAGGAAAACGTAAATTTTTTGGATCCACACCAAATTGGTAGGCATACTTCTGCAGGTCACATACGCCATTCGATTCACAGACCATACAGTCATGTTTGTTTTGTGCTAAAAGTAGTTCTATGATTAATCGCCGCGCCTTATTGAGATCCTCATCATATGCGACAACCTCCATTCCTTCTTCTACCTTTGTGGTACAGGCAGTTACGTGCATTGACTGATAGGCATGCCCCTGCTTGTTAAGCCAGCGATCACCCATTGTAACCTTCACTCCACACAGCCGACAAGCGCCGGCACTGCTTAGCCCCTGTTGATAACAGAGATGAGGAATATCAATACCATTTTCTAAGGCCGCCTCCAGGATTGTGGAACCCTTCCACGCCCTTATAGGCCTATCATCAATGGTTATATGCACCATTTCTCTTTTGTGTTCTTCCCGGCTACTTTCCATTGTAATATAGAGTATCTCCCCTGCCTTCAATTGAGTTTTAGAGATAACACTGGATGCTCACCCAGGCGGTATTCTGTTCTTTGATCATACTCGCATCTCCAGCATTCATAATTGTGAGGGCACAGTTTATTGGAAACAGCACCCATAAGCATATAGCGGCATTTTCGCTCAATTCCTAACTTCCTTTTTAGCTGCGCAACTTTGTGTGCCTCGTTCTGAATATGACCGGTAGGGCACACATATGTACATGCCCCGCACGCTACACATACATCCCACATGCGTTCAAATGGAAAATCGACTGTGCGGTTCACTCCCCTGCCAACAAAGTTAATGGCACTCACACCCATTTTCTCCTGACAGACCTGGGTGCATAAGCCACACAGGATACAATCCTCATCTTTTATCTTCTTAAGCCGTGGCTTCTTAACTCCATACTCTCGGCCCAGCTCTTGGAGTACCGGCACACTCGGGCACCTGGCCAGCAGTAACTCGATGAGCATTTTCCTTGTTTTTCTCACCGCGGCTGAATTGGTTTTTACTTCTATGCCTTCTTCCACCGGATAGGTACAGGCGGTAACCAATCGTGATTTTCCACCCTTGAGTATCTCTACCGTACAAAGACGGCACGAACCAGAGGGAGTAACTGATGGATGATAGCAGAGGGTAGGTATGGTGATACCTGCCTCCTGGGCTGCCTCAAGAATTGTCATGCCTTCCTGAGCCGTGCGTTCCGTCCCATCTATTATTAAGGTAATTTTCTTCATTTCTTGCCTTTGGATTTCTTTTTCTTGATAACCCTTGCTTCAAGCGGAAGTGGCGGTGGTACAGGTCGACCTGAGATCTTTTCCACCGCAGAAAAGCGTTGGGGGCACACATCAAAACAGATTCCGCACTTTATGCATGTGTTCTGGTCAATGACGTGTATCTGTTTCTTAGCCCCGGTAATTGCACCGACAGGGCAGTTTCTATAGCAGATAAGGCAGGCCTGGCACTTATCCGGCTGAATATAATATGAAATGAGTGCCTTACATACTCCAGCCGGGCACCTTTTTTCTAAAATATGCGCCTCGTACTCATTCCGAAAATAGCGGAGTGTACTCAATACCGGGTTTGCAGCGGTTTGTCCCAGGGCACACAGTGAGGCATCTTTTGTTACCTCGGCGATTTCCTCAAGCAGTTCTATGTCACCATCCTGTCCTTTTCCTTCAGTAATATTGGTGAGAATTGCGAGCATTTGATCAATACCCTCGCGGCACGGGGTACATTTCCCGCAGGATTCATCAGACAGAAAATCAAGAAAGTATCTGGCTGTATCTACCATACAGGTATCTTCATCCATGACAATCATTCCGCCAGAACCCATCATGGACCCCAATGCACTTAGTTCGTCGAAATCTACCGGGGAATCGATAAGGCTCTCTGGAATACACCCGCCAGACGGGCCACCGGTTTGTACTGCCTTGAATTTCTTTCCCTTTGGGATGCCGCCGCCTATGGTGTAAATAATGTCTCGCAATGAGGTGCCCATGGGCACCTCAACCAGTCCGGTATTATTCACCTTACCCACGAGAGAAAATATCTTTGTACCTTTACTGCCCTCAGTTCCTGTAGAGGCATACCATTCAGCACCATTGTTTATTATGAGGGGTACATTAGCCCAGGTCTCAACATTGTTGAGTGTGCTGGGCCTATCCCATATTCCGCTAATCACCGTGTGGATATACTTGGGTCTGGGCTCTCCTACTCGCCCTTCTAATGCAGTCATGAGGGCGCTTGATTCACCTGATACAAAGGCCCCTGCCCCACGATGCACCTTGATAGTGAAATCAAATCCTGAGCCGAGTATATCCGTGCCGAGTAATCCATATTTTTCATCCTGACTGAGTGCGATAAAAACATTTTCCACTGCCAGAGGATACTCCTCACGAACATAGATATAGCCACCGTGGGAACCAATGGCATAGGCTCCGATAATCAGGCCCTCTAAAACGCTATGGGGATTACCTTCGAGAAGGCTTCTGTCCATATATGCCCCTGGATCACCTTCATCTGCATTTACTATCACATATTTTTTATCACCCGGTGCATGACGGCATTCTTCCCACTTCCTTCCCGTAGGAAATCCGCCACCTCCCCGACCACGAAGGCCTGAGTTCTTCACTTCATTGATTATTTCTTCAGGTGCCATCGTTAAAAGGGCCTTTGACAGGGCTGAGTAACCACCAAGGATGATGTAATCATCAATATTTGTAGGATCGATCTTGCTGTTGTTACCAAACACCAGCCGAGTCTGATTCTTATAGAAGGGTATTTCGGACTCGTGAACTGCTTTCTCACTGGTAACAGGATCAGTGTAGAGCAAGGAATCCACGATTTTGCTTTCCTTTATAGTCTGAGAGATAATTTGGTCGACATCCGTGGGTTTTACCTGAACGTAGCAGATATTCTCTGGAAGAATAACGACCAAGGGACCCTTTTCACAAAAACCATGACAGCCTGTTGTTTTTAGATCGACCGTATCCTCTAAGCCTTGTTTTTTGATCTCCTCTTTAAAGGCAGTGCTGACCGTCTCACTTGCGTAAGCACGGCAGCCAGTACCAGAGCAGATTGTAATGCATGGCTTTTTCGTGTCTCTTTTTTTTATAAGAGCCTGCCTTAAGGCTTCGAGCTCTTCGAATGATCGTAATCGCTCCACAAACCTTCTCCTTAAAATCTAATCATATTTATTAAGAATTTCTTCCACATGTGCCGGCACCAGATTGCCGTGTGCCTCACCATCAATCACCATCACCGGACCTAACGCACAGCATCCGAGGCAGTTTACCCTCTCTACGCTGAATTTCATATCCTGTGTTGTCTGACCAGCCTTGATATTGAGGGTCTGCTCCACGTTATCCAGAATTCGTGGGGCTCCTCGAACATGGCAGGCGGTGCCTAAGCATACTCTGACCAGATGCTTACCTCGTGGTGTAAGGCTCATCGCCTTATAAAAGCTGGCCACCCGATATACCTGGCTAAAAGGAATCCCCAACCTGTCACTAATTTGCTTCAGGGCCTCCTCAGGCAGCCAGTTATATTCATGCTGCACATCCAGCAACACCTGGATAAGAATACCTTCCTCACTCTGGTATTTGTCTATAATTCTATCAATCGCTGTAGGGTCAACCTGGCTCACCATTCTCTTTTGCCTCACTATTTTTTTCTTTACTTTACTTCCTCTTCTTCCTCATAATCACAGCGTAAACAGCGTTTTGCTTCACAAACTGCCAGTGTCTCCGTGAGCCCTGATCGCACTGCATCAAAGTCCAAAAGTCTTTCCTCAGGCGCACGAGCCAATTCATCTGGTCTTTGAAATGTTTCGGTCCCTTCTTCAACCTCTGCAGGGTCAATGCGCATTCTCGGTTTGACTAATTTATACGGCTCTTTAAATTCTTCTCCACATAAATAACACTGTATCGAAGCTGCCGCTTTCTGACCGGCTGCTATGGCCTCTATTATTGTAGCTGGGCCATTCACTGCATCACCAGCGGCAAAGATGCCCTTTTCGCTTGTCTCAAGGGTTACAGGATCAGTGATTATCAAACCTAACTCATTGGTTGTGAGATTATATGACAAATCAGAGAGATCACTTTCCATTCCAATAGAGACCATTACCGTGGTTGCAGGAACGAGCAGCTCTGAGCCTTCAATTGGTACTACCCTGCGCCTGCCGGTCGTATCCAAATATGACTCCTGCAATTCAGTAGGCTGACATCTTACCGCCTTAATGCTCCCATCTTTTTTTCGTACAATTTCAGCAGGCAGTGCCAAATAGTGAAATGTAATGTGTTTATCCTCTACCTCTTTCAGGGTATCTTCTTTGACAGGGAGGTGCTCTCTGGTACGAGGATAAATGATTGTGACCTTTGAGCCCAAGCGTGCTGCTGTTCGAGCTGCATCTATTGCCGTATGATCAAAACCAATCACTGCGACCGCATCCCCTGGTTTCTCATGTTTTCCAGCCTTTACCCGTTTTAAAAATTCAATTGCATGAATGCAACCCTTACCTTCGAAGCCGGGTAATTGCAAATCAACCGGTTTATGAGCCCCAATTGCAATAAGGAATGCTGTATACCCCTGTTGCTTCAAGTTCTCAATTGTCACATCCTTGCCAATGGTAACATTTGTTTTGATCTCTACACCCACATTCCTCTCTAATAGACTGGTTTCATAATCAACAATATGGGGAGGAAGTTTGTAATCTGGAACAGCGATTTTTAACATCCCACCGGCAAATTGCTTTGACTCAAAAACCGTTACCGGATAGCCTGCTTTTCTCAGGTCATGAGCGGCAGATAATCCAGTTAATCCCCCTCCGATGATAGCGATCTTTTCTTCATATAGGAGTGGATTCGGTGTAACGACCTTTCTTCGCACTCCTCTTTTTATTTCATTATCCGCTACAAATCGTTTCAATGCACAAATAGATATGGCCTTGTCTGTTTCTGCACGCACACAATCCTTCTCGCAGGGATGTGGACACATCCATCCGGAAACAGCAGGAAACGGATTATCCTCTCGAATCACTTCCAGCGCATCATCAAATCTTCCCCAGGCTATGAGTGCATTATATGTTGGCACATCAATGCCTACAGGGCAGGCTGCCTGACAGGGCGCTGGTGAGAGTCTCTTGCATGTACGTGCCCTGCAATATTTTTTATTGATATGTTCCTCGTATTCCTCAAGAAAATAGTTAAGGGTCGTTAGCGGGGTTTTCCCCAATGTTTGCCCCAGCCCGCACAAAGAACTGTCTATAACAATTTCTGCCATCTCTTTTAAAAGAGGGATATCTTCTGGTTTACCTTCCCCTTTACAAATTCTATCCAGAATCCTGTACATCTGTTTGGTGCCTTCCCGGCAGGGTGTACATTGACCGCAGGACTCACCTCGCGTAAATTCTAAAAAGTATCGTGCCATATCTACCATGCAGGTTCTGTCATCCATCGCAACCAGCCCACCAGAACCCATAATAGTTCCTAATGCGGTTAATGTTTCATAATCAACCGGTGTATCACCCAAATAATACGGAATACTTCCTCCAGAGGGACCGCCTGTTTGTACGGCCTTGAATTCAGCATTATCCTTCATGCCACCACCGATTTCATAGACAATTTCATTAATGGTGAGACCCATGGGAACCTCTATGAGCCCAGTTCGCTGCACCTTTCCAGTGAGAGAGAGTGTTTTTGTGCCCTTGCTTGTCGCGGTACCGTACGAAGCAAATGCATCAGCGCCGTGCCGCAAAATCCATGGAATATTGCCCCATGTTTCCACATTATTGATATTCGTGGGTTTATCAAACAACCCGGATTCTGCTGGAAATGGTGGCCGTGGACGAGGGCGACCGGCCTTTCCCATAATTGAATTTATCAGGGCCGTTTCCTCGCCGCACACAAATGCCCCTGCCCCTAAAAATAAATGAAACTGAAAGCTAAAATCACTTCCCAAAATTGAATCACCAACAAGACTATCTTTTTTCATTCGCTCGATGGCATTTGTAATCAATTCCACAGCCAATGGATATTCTGCTCGACAATAGATATACCCCTCAGAGGCACCAATGGCATACCCCCCAATTAACATCCCTTCTAATACGCGATAACAATCACCTTCTAACACAGACCGGTCCATAAATGCACCAGGATCCCCCTCATCGGCATTACATATCAAATATTTGGGCGAACCGTGTGCCTTGCGGCAGAAATCCCATTTTAATCCCGTGGGAAACCCTGCGCCACCGCGCCCTCTGAGACCCGATGCCTTTACTGCAGCAATAACCTCTTCGGGACTCATAGACAGTGCTGTGTGTAAACCCTCAAAACCGCCACTCGCAATATATTGGTTTATATCTCTGGGATCGATAGTACCACAGTTTTCAGTAATTAGTCGAACCTGGGGCTTGTAGTATGGTAAGTCAAAAAAGCGAGGGATATCATCAATCTCTTCGTTGCCAATAGTTCCCATTGCCAGGTCAGGTCGCGGATTATCATTAACGAAATAATCTTTGATTATCTCGCGAACTGTATCTGGTGTAACATTGTCATACATTATTCGTGGTTTCCCAGGTTTTTTGATGTCAACAAGAGGTTCAGCATAACAGCAGCCAATACACCCAACATGAAGTATGGTTACATCTTCATGTAATGTGGCTACCTCCTTCTCTATTGCTTCTATTACCTCTCCTGCACCCGCTGCAAGACCACATGTTGCAGTACCAACACGAATTAATGAACGAGGACCCTCTTCCATTGCCTTTCGTTTTTTACTCGCCCTCTTTTGTAACTCTTCAATGGTCATAGTTCCCTCATGCTAAACAGCCTGCGGTGCTTCTTGGGTAATTTCTTCCTTGATCACATCAATGAGATCTGCCGCCTTTACCTTTGACATATATCCATGAACCTTTCTACCTGGTACACCTAAGGTTTCTATCACTGTTATCGGCGCGCGAGCGCAGGCGCCAAAACAGGCCACTGTCTGCAATGTAAACTCTTTTTTTTCGTCTGTCTCACCTGCATATATACCAAGTATTCTTTCAAGCTCCTTTAAAATACCTAAGCTACCGCTTACATGACAGGCAGTCCCTCTACATACCGTAATGATATGTTTGCCTATCGGTTTTAAACGGAATTGTGCATAGAAGGTAGCCACACCATACACTTCCCCAGCAGGTAAACCTAAGGTCTGAGCAACATCTTCTATTGCTTCTTTTGGCAAATATCCTAACTTTTCTTGTACTGCCTGAAGTGCCGGTATTGTCTGCTGTGATTTTCCTGTAAATGGCAAAAGGATTCCTTCTAATTCCTTCATAATACCGCTTTCTCCTTTTCACTATAATACATGATGTCTGTAAAGGGATGTTTTTTTATATTTTACATTTACACTCGTGTCAAGGATTTCCGTTTTATAAAGGAACACTGCGTGATAATAAGGCGAATTACCTTATGTGCATAAAAATAATGTTTGAAGACAATCATCTATATGATATAAACAATAAATATGGGGATAGGTAGTTTGTTTGCTTACTATATTTGATGAATTCGTAAAAAGTCAAATTCGATGAATATGTCATTTATTTATAGGATAACCATTTAATATAATTAGGTAAAATGCCTATCTTTGCAACACCCTTGAATATGTCATTTCGACCATAGGGAGAAATCTTGTGTTTTCAGCATGTTACATTGGTAAGATTTCTCGTTTCACTCGAAATGACAAGCTGAGGAGACTTTGACAATACTATCATATTTAAAGGGAGATAATTATGGCCCAAATTGATGCCTTTTTTAAGCTCATGAATGATCAAAGAGCCTCAGACCTTCATTTGGCAGCCGGTCAACAACCCGTTTTGAGAATCAGGGGGGATCTGGAAAGGGTAAAATATAAGGAATTGGATGACGATAACCTCAAGGTCATGCTCTACGAAATAGCCCCTGAGCACAAGATCAAGATATTTGAAGAGACAGGAGATGTTGACTTTGCCTATGAGATACCGGGATTAGCTCGTTACAGGGTTAATTTCTTTAGACAGAAAAATGGTGTGGGTGCAGTGTTTAGAGAGATACCTGAGAAAATTCTTACCTGCAAAGAACTTGGCCTTCCACCAGTTATCCCACAGCTGGCTACACTGCCAAGAGGGCTTGTCCTGGTAACGGGCCCAACCGGGAGTGGAAAGTCAACCACGCTTGCAGCCATAATCAATGAGGCCAACAATACAAGGAAGGATCATATCATTACCGTTGAGGATCCAATTGAGTTCGTTCATGTAAGCCAAAAAGCCGTAATAACTCACAGAGAGGTCGGAGTTCATACAAGATCATTTTCCGCTGCATTACGGGGAGCGCTTCGGGAGGATCCGGATATTATACTGGTTGGCGAGATGAGAGACCTGGAGACAATCGAGCTTGCCATTGAGGCCTCCTCAACAGGACACCTTGTCTTTAGTACCCTCCATACATCGTCTGCTGCCAAGACAGTAGACAGAGTAATAGATGTTTTTCCTAAGGAACAACAGGAACAGATAAGAAGTACCTTATCAGATGGACTCAGGGCTGTGGTATGCCAGAGTCTGTTTAGAAGGATTGACCCAGCAGGTATAGATTCTCTGGGCCGGGTTGCAGCAGTCGAGATTATGATTGCTACCCCTGCAGTGAGAAACCTGATACGGGAGAGAAAAACATTTCAGATCCCATCCGCTATCCAGACTGGAAAGAAACACGGAATGCAATCATTAGATGACTCTATAATGGAGCATTTAACCAAAAAGAGAATCAGCGCAGAAGAGGCATATGCAAAATGTAACGACAAGGCTAAATTTCTTCCATTTCTCAAAAAACCTCCTGTAGATTTTACCGAGGTCTAAACATGACTAACTCGTAAAAAGTCAAAAATACTCCCTCTCCCTTCATGGGAGAGGGCTGGGGTGAGGGTGAATAAGGCAGCATTTCAGGTACTTACGTCCCCCTCCCCTTAATCCCCTCCCACCAGGGGAGGGGAAATTCGACTTTTTACGAAATCATCAAACATAAAGGAGCATAGAAATGAGAAAACAACAGATAGATCATATCCTGGGGGCTATGCTGGAGTCATATGAAAATGTCTCCGATCTGAATATCACAGTAGACAAACCATTTCAGGTAGAATCATCTGGAGATTTGAAGCCCGTTTCTCTTAAGCCTCCTATTGGCCGATTAACTCCCTTTCAGGCAGAAATATTTGCCCTTAACATGATTAATAATGACAGAAGGCTCACCAAAAGCCTTCTCGCTGAAGGCTCCTGTGACTTATCATATCAGTTGGCTGGAAAGGCACGTTTCAGGGTAAATGTATTTTCTCAAAAAGGATACTATTCTGTGGTGATGAGACAATTAGCAACCAGGGTGCCAACTATTGAAGAAATGAAACTTCCTCATGCCTTCTACAAAATGACAGGGGTATTGAATGGCATAATCCTTGTTACCGGAGCTACCGGAAGTGGAAAGACGACATCTCTTGCTGCCTTTTTAAATGAGGTAAATGAAAAAAGATCAGCCCATGTTGTTACCTTAGAGGATCCGGTTGAATATATCCATTCCCAGAAAACTGCCACATTTAACCAGAGAGAAATGGGTACCGACTTTGATGAATTCTCCACCGGACTGAGGGCTGCCCTGCGTCAGGCGCCAAAGATCATCCTGGTAGGTGAGATGAGAGACAGGGAGACAGTAGAGATAGCCCTGTCTGCCGCCGAGACCGGGCATCTTGTCTTGAGCACTCTTCATACAATGGATGCAGGACAAACAATAAACAGGGTTATCGGTATGTTTGACACAGTTGAGGAAAAACAGATAAGAATTCGGCTGTCCGACACCATCAGATGGATAGTATGTCAAAGACTCATGCCTAAAATTCAAGGTGACCGTGTGGCTGCCTTTGAAATATTAGGGACAAACATGAGAGTAAAAGACCTTATCCTCCATGGCGAAACTGAGGAAAATACATTTTATGATATTATGGAAAATAGCCAGGCCTTTGGCATGATGACATTTGATCAATGTATCGGAGAACATTATAAAAATGGCCTTATTACTGAAGAAACAGCTCTCGGCTATGCATCACATAAAGCAGTCGTGGGAAGAGAAATCGATTCCATCAAGGCAGCCAAGGGAGAAAAGACAACAACTATAGAGGGGCTTGAGGTAGATCAGGAATACGGAAAAACATTGTAATGATCTAAGCCTGGTCTCATTATGCAGTACCTACCTAAAACAGGAGAGTGAGTTATGCATATTACATGCGATTCATGTGGGGCAGCATTCAAGATACCGGATGAAAAGCTGCCACTCAATCAAGTGGTAAGCATTACATGCCCAAAGTGTAAGGGTAAAATAAAGGTAGATACAAGGAAGTCTGATAAGGATATAGTTTCAGGGGAAACAGAGGAACTTGAGCAAGACAGCAGCCCCCTTGAGTTCTTTGAGGAAGGAACCAGATTGGCTCTCGTTTTGAGTGGAAATGATGGGCAGATAAACGATATTAGTTCTGTTTTGGAGGAATTAAAATATAAACCTATTGTAGCCCCATCAATACAAGATGCAATGGGTAAACTTCGTCTTCATCACTTTGACCTGATTATCCTCTCCGATGGTTTTGATGGACAGAACCTTGAAGGCAGCCCAGTCGCTCATTATCTGAATCATCTTTCTATGAGTGTGAGGAGAAAGATCTTTCTGGCTCTGGTAAGCGACAAATTCAAGACCATGGATAATATGATGGCCTTTACGTTAAGCGCCGATCTTGTAATCCACCCTGCTGATCTTTCTAAGTTACGCCTCATACTCAACAAGGCCATCCCTGATCATGAAAAATTTTATAAGATATTTATGGATGCCCTTAAAGAGGCAGGGAAGGAATAAAAGGGTATTTGTAACTGAACAACCTCCTAAGAAACTAAATTGAAAATTAGCCCCGAGAAATCGGGATTTCCGCTACGCTTCAACAATTAGCAATTAAAATAGTCGCTTATGAAACTCGTATGTAACTTATAAATTTCTCCCATTTATAACCTTGAACCGAAGCGTCGGGGTCATTTGCTGAGCAGTAACCGATATTTTATTAAACTCGCTTATATGAAACCCTATTCACAATGCTGTAGATGATAGGAATAATAAATAAGGTAAGAAAGGTAGAAAACAGCAGCCCTGAAGCTACCGCTACAGCCATAGGTGATCTCAGCTCCGCTCCTTCCGTATGACTTAAGGCCATGGGAAGCATTCCAAGTATGGTGGTAATGGCAGTCACCAAAATGGGTCGAACCCTCACTGATGCCCCTTCTATAATAGCCTCTCCAAATTCAATCCCACTCTTCTTTAATCTATTGATATAGTCTATCATAACAATAGCATTATTCACCACTATCCCTGTTAGTATCAAAACCCCCATAAGGGCTGGCACAGAGAGGGTCTTTCCAAAACCATAGAGACCAAAGACCACACCTATAAATGCCAGAGGAACAGTAAACATGATGACAAAGGGTGTCACAAGTGATTCAAATTGGGCTGCCATAATCATGTAGACCAGCAAAATAGCGATAAGTAACGACCACGCAAGTGAAGAGAAGGCCTCCTGCATATCCTGGTAGCGCCCCCCAAATTTCACAAAGTATCCCTCTGGCAGACTTACCCTTGCCACCCTCTCTTTGATGTCATTAACAATACTGCCCAAATCTCTTCCAAAGTAATTTCCTTTTACCGCAACCTTTCTCTCTTGATCCTCCCTGGTTATCTCAACCGGCCCCTTTCCGTATCCAATCTCTGCCACCTGATAGAGCGGTATTTGGGGACCTAAGGGAGAGGAGATATTAATATTGCGTATGTCGCTCACAGAGTTTCGGTCAATATCCTGAAGCCTTACCCTGAGATCATATTCATCACCACCTATTCGATATCTGCCCGCCACTATTCCAAGAAATGCCTCTTTTACCGTCCGGCCAATAGTACCAACCGTGAGCCCTAACCGTGCTGCCTTTTCTCTATCCACCTTTATCTGGATTTCTGGCTTTACAGACTTAAAACTCAGCTCGATATCTTTGAATCCGGGGATATCTCTGCACTTTTCTGCAATGGATGTGCTGATTTCCTTAAGGACGGAAAGATCCTTACCAAAGACCTTAATCTCTATAGGTGACTCTCCTCCTCCACCCATCATAATCTCACCGATATCTATAAAATTGAATTCGGCATCCTGTACCTTTGGGAGTCTCTCACGTATTGCATCTGTTATTTCATCTGATGATCTAACCCTTTCCTCCTTATCAACAAGCTTAACCATTATCTCGGCCTCATTCACATCTGCTGCCCCCATACCCCAGGCAAGATCCATCTTGGTCACCTCAGAAAGCCCTATGAATGGAGTGATATACAGGGTCTCTGGCTGATCAAGCACTATGTCTTCAATCGTCTTGATTACCCTGTTGGTTTCCTCCAGGTTGGTGCCTACCGGCATCTTTGCTATCATGGATAATATTGGCATATCCTGTTTTGGCATAAATTCCATGCCTAAACGTGGGACCATATAGATTGTTCCGGCAATGAGGAGAGCCGTGGCACCGAGGACTGTCTTCCTGTGCCTGAGGGCAAAAACAAGGGATCTTTTATATATATTCCTAATAGGCTCAAACCTGCTCTTCACAGGTTCTCGTCCTTCTTTATCTCTTCTTTTGCCTCTCAGGATGCTGGAGGCAACCATGGGCACTATGGTAAGGGAAACAAATAAAGAGGCCAGCAATGCCAGGCATACGGTTACAGCTAACGGGCGTGAGAGTTTTCCGGCTATTCCTGATGTCAAAACCATGGGTAAAAATACAGCCATAGTTGTAAATGTTGAGGCAGTTATTGCCATCCCAACCTCTGTTGCCCCAGCCTTTGCTGCCACATTTCTGTCCTCTCCTAATTCATCTAAGTGCCTAAAGGTATTCTCTATTACAACCACAGCATTATCAACAAGCATACCGATCCCAAGTGCCAGACCGCCGAGTGTCATTATATTAAAGGTATAATCCAGGGCATAAATACCCATAAATGTAGTAACTACAGACAGTGGAATGGCCAGGGAGATAATTAAGGTCGGCCGCCAATTGCCAAGGAAAAGAAGGATAACCATAACAGCCAGGATAGCCCCCTCAATTGCATTGAAATTTGTTCTCTTAACCACCTTCTTGATAATCCTGGAATGATCTATTACCGCGTGAAATTTAACCCCTTCTGGAATCTCTGCCCTCATCTCTTGAATGGCATTCTTCACCCTGTCAATAACCTTAACGGTATTCGCACCTGACTGTTTTAGGACCATCATTACTAAAGAATCTTTTTTATTGGTCCTGGAATAGTTTCTGATCTCTTTATGTGTATCCGTAACAGTTGCGATATCTTTAATATATATGGGCGTGCCACCTTTGATAGCAACAATAGTATTGGAGATGGGTGCAAGGGACTTATACTCACCCAGAGTTCTTACCAGATACTCGGTATAGCCCTTGCTCACATGTCCTGCTGAGATATTCAGATTCTCTCTTTTGAGTGTCTCTATAACCTGGCTGATAGAAAGGTTATAGGCGCTCAATCTATCCCTATCAACAAAGACATTTATCTCTCGTTCCAGCCCTCCTGAGATCCAACAACTTGCCACCCCATCCAACCGCTCAATCCTGGTTTTAATATTATCTTTCACATATTGCCTGAGTTTGATCGTATCCTCCATTCCGGTGATACCGTAAAAAAGGATAGGCATGTCAGACATGTTAAATTTAACCACCATGGGGCTGTCTGCATCCTCAGGAATGAGGTCCGCTAACCAGGAAATCTTGTCCCGAACATCCTGGGCTGCAAAGTCAAGCAAGGTGCCCCATTCAAATTCTACCATCACTACAGATACACCTTCCTTGGATATTGACTTGACAGTGCTTACTCGCTTTACTGTGCTAATCGCCTCTTCTATGGGTCTGGTGACCAGGTTTTCAATATCTTCGCTCGCTACGCCTTCATAGGTGGTGATAACAGATACAAAGGGATATTCCAGGTCAGGCATCATATCTATACCAATCCTGGTAAAGGCGATGACGCCAAACAAGCACACAATCAGCGTCAACATAAGAACAGTAATCTTTCGGTTCACAGAAAATGTTGGAATATTCATCTATTCCCTCTCTACCCTAACCTCTGTTTTATCCGCCATTCCATAGTGTCCTTCAATAACAACCCCTTCCCCTTCTTGTAAGCCATCAATCACCTCAATCTCTCTTTCATTGGTAATGCCTGGTGTAACTGCCCGCAACCTCACTGTATTGCCTTCAATCACAAACACAACTGTAGTGCCCGCCCTTTTCATTACCGATTTGAATGGCACAATAAGGGCGTCTTTATGTATCTTAGGGTAAATCTTTACCCTGGCAAACATTCCGGGCTTTAATCTATGATTCTTATTAGGAATCTCAACCTTTACTATAAATGCCCTGCTCACAGGGTCTACCATGGGATTTATTGTTGAGATCCTACCCTTAAAAGTAATGCCCCGGTAGGTATCGACTGTAACATCTACAGGATTGCCAATGTGTATGCGAGCCATATGGATCTCGGGCAGGCCAATCTCTGTCTTTACCTTGTCTATATTCATGATCAAAAAAAGAGGGCTTGGAGGCATAGTGGATACATATTCCCCCTGATTAATGAATCTTTTCACTACCACACCGGAAAATGGTGTAATAATCACCGTATCTCTGAGCTTTTGTTCTGCCATTGCCAGGTTTTCCCTGGCACTGAAAATCTGGGCCCTGATTACTTCTATTCCAGTTACAGCCATTGAATAAGCTGTGTCGATATCGTCGTATTTCTGTTGAGAAATCACATTTTTTTTAAAAAGGTTGGCAAGCCTTTTCCGTTCCTTTTTTAAATTTTCTACCTTCACTTCTGCCTCTTTTAGCTGGGCCTCTGCCACCCTGACCGCTGCCTGGCCCTGCCGTACAACAATCAGCAAATTTTGTTGGTCCAACTGGACCAAAGGCTGTCCCTTTTGTACCTTGTCCCCTTCATCCACATACACTATTTCTATGGTT
>Ga0233414_10000284_pt1 | contig 21537 bp, 20 predicted proteins | sample Na_anoxic_10_MG_FD_189020 | JGI IMG/M metagenome (GOLD analysis project Ga0233414, IMG submission 189020) | Seawater microbial communities from Saanich Inlet, British Columbia, Canada - Na_anoxic_10_MG | ecosystem: Environmental > Aquatic > Marine > Inlet | place: Canada: British Columbia... | reverse complement strand
ATGATAACGCCAGCGCCATCGCCGTCCAACTGGAGACTGCCCGGAATTTAAAGATGCTGAAAGATCATCAGGAACTTGACTTGGCGGTGAAATTCGTTTCCTTTGCTTTGGAAGAACCGCCGGTTTTCGGCACACGGCATATGGGCAGCAGGGTTTATGCCATGAAGGCTTGGAAAGAAAAAGAACAGATAGACGGCATGATTTGTCTGGAGATGGTCGGCTACACGTGCCATGATCCGGGCTGCCAGGAATATCCGTTTCCGTTGATGTTTTTAGGCTATCCCGAGCAGGGAGATTTTATCGGCATTGTGGGAAATTTAAGCTCCAGAGGTTTTACAGAGGCTTTATTCCATGCTTTTCACAAAAACCCGAAACTTCCGGTGATTAAGCTGACCGTTCCATTGGGAGGTTTTCTGCTTCCTTCGGTAAGACTCAGCGACCATTCTTCCTTCTGGGATCGGGGTTATAAGGCTGTCATGATTACGGATACAGCTTTTTTCCGAAATCCTCATTATCACAGGGCATCAGATACCATGGACAGGCTGGACTACGGCTTTATGGCCGAACTGGTGGAGAGTCTTCTAATTTTTTTCCGTTCTCATCATCCATGAAAAATTAAAATACACCCTTGCCGACACAAGACATCAAATATTCTTGATCCACTTTAGTGGGGGCAAAGACCCCCACATTTCCCAGACGTATATTCTCAAGTCCGGTTGCTTTTACCCGGTTATATGCTTCTATCATTTCCCACACGGCAGGTCTGGCAAACTCCTTCATGCGGTATTCGGGGAAGAAAGCCAGGATGGTAAACGGGATTGAACGATCCACTTGTTTAAGGCTCCGGGCGATACGTTCGAGTTGGTCGGTTTCAACAAGACCGGGAATATAGAGCGATAAAACTTCCAGTACAAAATTCCGCTTGAGGATTTTTTCCGGTAGTCTCAAAATCGCCTCATTGGAACATCCGGTAAGCCATTTGTGCGTGTCGGTGCTATACGCTTTAATGTCAAGCCAAAAGGCATCCACACCACAATCGCGTAAATAATCGAGATGTTGCGAGGTGAGCCCGTACCCATTGGTTTCGATCAATACCCAGAGCCTTGTATGCTTATGGATTAACCTTGCACATTCTCCATAAAATTCGGGGCAGCAGGTCAGATCACCACCGGTAAATGCCACGATATTACGCACGGGGCCGAATCCCTGTGGGCCCAGTACAATCGATTCAGGGTTAAGCATACCGGGGCAAGAACTCGACCGTCTCCCGTAAAGTACACAACTCCCGCAGCACCGGCAGGTATTATGGGCATGCCAGGCGGTTGCTTTGGACCTGGGTTCCATCAGCGTTACCGACTTTTCGTAGATCATCGCCTTTTTTAGGATTTGCTTGGGCGTGTACCAGGTACCGTTTTTTATTTTGCTGAAAGACCAGGAATGACATTTCCGGCAGGAAAAGTTACATCCCGACTGATAAATGGAAAGATAATTTTCCGGGCGTGACAGATGAATGGTGGTAATCAGCCGATACGTTTGATTGTTTTCATGTTTTAGTGTGGCTTTACAGGCCAGCTCACGTTTCCCTTGGACTTGAACCAGGCAGCTTCCGGGAGAATACCCCTGTTCTTTTAACCTGCAAATAGAAGATCCCACTTTATGGTCTATCTTTGTTATAATTATATAGGTGCTTTTCGAAAAAAGTTAATATCGGATTTGGGTTACAAATTTTCTACATATTTATAAAGCATCGGGTGGGTACACACTTCATAGTATTTTTGATCCGTCAGCCGGATAACACGTAATTCATCAGGGGCAATTTCCGGAATACGGGCCTCCCGTATTACCAAACTCTGATACTCTCCTGTTACTGTGGGAAATTTTCCTGTATGAATTCTAATTTTCTCCTTTTGCAGGTCCGGGATGTAACTTTCCATTGACTTTAAGTTGATCTCTTTTGATAGCTTCTCAAAACCATCGGCGTTCAATTCAATACCATTTATATTATAACGGAATAACATATCATCTGTTGCGTCAATAGGACCTTTTTCTGATGCTGATTTATAGACATAAAGATTAAAAGGTCTTTTATTATTGAAGGTCGGTTTGTGAAAAGGCTTTGCGCATTCGGACATCCGGTCAGCGGCATTGATTGCCGGTGAGATCATAATTCGATTGTCTTCATCAAAAAGAAAAGTAGGAGGACTGTCATTATAACAAATGCCGATTCCCAGTTCGAGTATCGGGAGGTTGTGTTGTATGCTATTTTTATTATATCGCTGCACGATAAGAAGCATTTTGACCGCAAGTCCGCAGGCACGGGCAACGCAGTAATGTCCTTTGGGCGTATCTTTGTGCTCGATTATCGACAGGATAATGGCATCACCTTCAATAAACAGCTTTTCGGCAGCGTATTTACGTAAGATTCCGGTTATGGGAACAAAAAAATTAAGGCTGAAAAATGATGCGGGGTTCAATCCTCTTTTCTTCATCTGGAAGGTAATATCCGTGGAGTTGCGCAAATCTGCCTTGATGATCACATGATTAATGATCGGCTTTGCTTCGCGTACCTGTTCGTTGGGCAGTAAAAACTCATAAAGGAGACGATTTTCGCGAGACAGATCGATAATCTTTTTTTCCGTAACCAGCTTCATGGAATCCATGGCGTGTTTAAGCATCGTAAAATTTTGAAAATCTCTGTGATAACGGGCAAAACCGTTAAGAAATTGTATTAAATGCTTTTTTTTGTCCTGTGTGGTAATTTGTTTCAGATGCGTTATTTTCTTTTTCAGAGGCGCCAGGGAAAACGATTTATCATAAAATCCTTTTAATCGATTAAACTGCCTTACAATTGCCCTTCTTTGTCTCGGCTTGGTCAGAAATTGTAAAACCTGGTGGGGTACCAGCGGAGGGCAGTAGTCAAGATAAACCGGTTGCATTTCATAAGCAGCTGTGATTCTTTTGATAAGGCCTGCCTTCCTAAATTTTCTGTAAATATAGTTTAAAAATTTTTCTTGTTGTTTTGCCTGCTTCTTTAAGTTGCTTAGCTCCTTTTTAGTTCCATTTCGTGTTTTTAGGATTTTATAGCGCTCCTTTGATTGAAAACTGTTGAACAGAATATCAATGTTCTCAATGCGTTTTAACCAGACATCTATTTCCTGATAGCGGGTATTGGGATCATATTTTTCTGTTTTCTCAATTTTTTGGTTGAAAATTTTTGTACTTTGTTTTGATCGTTCCGAAGCAGACAAATTTTTCAAGAAAATTTTCAAGATAATATCTCTTAAAAAACCTCTTATTAAAAATAATAATTTATTGTAATTATCGGGCTCTTCAAAACGATGGCCCAGCAATATGTATTCATTTATCATAAAGAAATCGTCAAAGGGATTTTCTACATGGAGTATGGGGTTGGAAAAGACATCATCCGGAAGATTTAACTCGAGCTCGAAAATTGCTTCACGCATTTCTTTCAAGTCTTTACGCTGAATATCAAGCAGATACCCGAAAAGTTCTTGCCCCACATTAAGCAAAATCCATTTCTTCTTCTGTTGGATATCAGACAGTTTTTCTTTAATCTCTATGTATTTACTAAGACTCAGGTTTCTTGATATTTCATATTTTTGAGCAACAGCGTTTAGTTTTCGAGCATAATTGTTAAGATAGTCTATCAATGCTTTAAACTGATGTTGAATTTCTTCTGTTAACATCTTGACAATGGCAATCTGAGCCAGAAGGTCGATTTGGATTTCGGAGTCTGACTTTGCTTTATTGATCGCTTCTTGCAACACATCTTTGCAAAGACGTCTGAAGTCATCTCGTTCAGTGACCGGGCTTGATGCTCTATCTATGTCCAAAAGCTTTTCCACACCGGCATGTTTGCCAAGAAGCCGGCGTATAATTTTATTGGCTGATGTGCAAAGAGAGGGGCTCAGGTGAACATCATAATGAATATTATCCACACCCGGAATCAGTTTATCCAAGGGAAACTCTACCGAATAGGTTTCAAGGGGTAAGTTTTTCAGGACAGATGATTTTGAGAAGAATGCAAACATTGACGGTCTCGTAAAAAGTCAGAATTTGAAATATATATTCAACGCCTGTTACGGATTATGCATAAAAACTTCTATTCAAATCATTTTTTAAGGGTTTACTTTTAAACATAATTTCTTGCAGGTTATACAAATATATCATAATATATTCAATATGTCCAACAAATTAGATCTTTGGGAACTATGTTGATGTGACTTTTATCTGGGATTTATTGACAACTTAATCAAGCAAGTGTTGACTTTGCTTTTATGATTTATGATTCTTTTAAATTGTTTATCCAGGTTTTAAATGATAAAAAAGTTTTTACAAAAGGAGGTCCTAAATGACACTGAAGATTACCTGGTACGGGCATGCTTGTTTTTTGATTGAAACCGACAAAGCAAAACTACTGGTAGACCCCTTCCTTACCGGCAATCCCTTGTCTCCTGTTCAAGCAGACGAGGTCGAGACGGATTATATCCTTGTTTCACACGGGCACGGGGATCATCTGGGGGATACCATAGAAATTGCAAAACGAACCGGGGCAACCGTGATCTCAAATTTTGAAATTCAAAACTGGATAGTGAACCATGGAATCGAAAAAGTTCATCCCCAGCACATCGGTGGAGGCTTTGATTATCCCTGGGGCCGTGTAAAATTAACTATTGCCCATCATGGATCCGCCCTTCCGGATGGATCGTACGGCGGCAATCCGTGTGGTTTTTTGTTTTACATACAGGGTAAAAAGATATATCACGCATGCGATACCGGCCTTTTCTTTGATATGAAACTGATCGGTGAAGAAGGGATCGACCTGGCAATTTTGCCCATTGGTGACAACTTTACCATGGGACCCGACGACGCCCTACGGGCAGTCAAGCTTATAGAACCGGAGCAGGTGGTTCCGGTTCACTATGACACCTTTGATTTGATCAAACAGGATCCGTATAGCTGGGCCGCCAAAGTTGAAAAGGAAGCCTCGGCAAAGGTCACGGTCATGAAACCCGGCGATTTTCTAGAGCTCTGAACATAATTGATCATTTTTCAAAGGTTTCATAATGACACAAAGAGATTACTATCAGATTTTAGGTGTGGATAAAAATGCCGTTTCAAAGGAGATTAAAGAGGCTTACCGGAAGCTGGCCTTTAAATATCATCCGGATCGAAACAAAGAGAATCCGGAAGCTACTGAAAAAATGAAGATAGTTAATGAAGCCTATGCGGTTCTCTCGTCCCCGGAGAAAAGACGAGAATATGATGCATTGAGGCAGCAGTTCGGCTCTGATGCCTACAGCCGGTTTAGAAACAATTATTCCCAACAGGATATTTTCAGCGGTTCGGATATCAATCATGTTTTTGAGGAAATGGCCAAAGCATTTGGATTCAGGAGTTTTGACGATATCTTCAAAGAATTTTATGGTAAAGAATACCGGAGATTTGAATTTAAGAGACCCGGCATGTTTGCCGGAGGATTTGTCTTTACCGGTCCTCTGAGAAGAGGCAAATACGATCAATCCCGATTTCCACTGCCGGGCAAAGTTGGGAAACTGTCCCGGTATGTTATAGAAAAAGTTAGCGGTGTTGAGTTGCCTGGAAACGGCGCCGACATTAATGATGTTATTCGTCTGAGTCCACTACAGTCTCAAGAAGGAGGTCCTTACGCGTATTTTCTTAAAAAAAAGTCCAAAAAGCTGGTCGTCAAAATACCGCCGGAAGTCAGGGACGGTCAGAGAATCCGACTGGCGGGAATGGGTGACGATGGAAAAGGCGGGGGAACGCCCGGAGACCTTTATCTGAAAGTTCAAATTCAAAAATCTCTTATTCAAAAAATAAAGAAGACCATTTCTGATCTTACTAAATAGTTAAGGGGTCGGGGAGTTTTTTCGATTCAAACAGTGTATGATTTCGCTGCTGATCATTCATTACGCTATTTTCAAAGCTTTATAAGAAAAACACCCTGACCGCTGAAATAGTTTAAAAAGGGCTGTGAATAAATGTGCTTACATCAAAAACTGGCATGTGTATGCAAAAGGAATAAGGCCTATCTTTTTCACAGAGATAATGTTCTTCCGGAACGGGTTGTTATCAATCTATATTGTCCGGAATGCCGGGACCGGGCCAGCAGGGACCAATCAACAATGATTGAAGATATGGGATGGCTCATTGAGTACGATATGGAGGTTGCCCGGTTTTATTTAGATCTTAAAGGGGTTGATCATCCCGTAACTCCGGAATTCATTTTTGATGAGGGGTACTGTACCTGGTACGGCATGAGCCCAAACGATCTGGAAGACAATGCACGGGTCCATCAGGAGTTATTGCCGTTACAAAAAAAAGATAAGCTGTTGTATTTCAATGAATTAAAAAGGATACGTCTGACTCAGTTTGCTGAACTCAAGAAAGCGGGGTGGCGCAAGGCGCAAAACATTTGAACCCCCGGACAATTTCTCCATTAATCGGCCCCTTTAAGGCCGATTTCCTCGGCCACTTCCCGCATGCCCATGATCGTATCCGTAATAATGTCTGTCAGTTCCATGCCCAGCATTTTAGCGCCCTTGTCAATGATCGACCGGTCAACTCCGGCCGCAAATCTTTTATCTTTCCATTTCTTTTTGACTGATTTGGTTTTCAGATCCATAACGCTTTTGGAAGGGCGAACCAGGGCCGTTGTCACCACCAGTCCGGTAAGTTCGTCGATGGCATAAAGAACCTTTTCAAGCTCTGTTTGCGGCTCCACATCCGAACAAATTCCCCAACCATGGCTGACTACCGCTCGTATGTATTCCTGGGGCCATGAATTTTCCTTTAAAATCTCCTCGGTTTTTTGGCAGTGTTGTTCCGGGAACTGTTCATAATCAAGGTCATGGATCAGACCGATAACACCCCATTTTTCCTCGTCCTCTCCTCGTTTTCGGGCAAAATAGCGCATCACCCCTTCAACTGCCAGAGCGTGTTTTATAAGGCCTTCATTTTTATTGTATTCTCTTAAGAGGTTATAGGCCTGTTCACGGGTAGGTATTTTTGCACTCATTTTATTATCTCCTTTTGAGGGAATGGGGTCAGACAAATCGTTTGCCTCTGTCTAAGTTCCGGTACTGAACAGCTTCGGAGATGTGATCTACACGGATGTCGGATTCGCCGTCAAGATCTGCAATGGTTCGGGCGATTTTTAATATCCGGTTATAGGCGCGGGCGGACAGCCCCAGTTTGTCAATAGCCGATTCAAGAATATTGCATGAGGTTTCATCGATTTTACAATGTTTTTTAATATGCCGGTTGATCATCATGGCATTGCTGTAGATTTTTGTTCTTTTAAATCTTTCGGACTGGCGTTCTCGTGCTGCAGTAACGCGTGTTCTGATTTCCTCAGACGATTCTGCGTCGGCTTCCCCTCTCAGGTCTTTGTAGGGAACTGCCGGGACTTCGACGTGAATATCGATTCGGTCCATCAATGGACCTGATATCTTTGAGCGAAAACGGCGAATCTGTGGATAGGTGCATCGGCACTCGTGCTTGGGGTCGGAAAAATATCCGCAGGGGCACGGGTTCATTGCCGCTACCAACATAAAACTTGAAGGGTAAGTTAAGGTCAAAGCGGCCCGGGAAATGGTTACCTTGGTATCTTCCAAAGGCTGTCGAAGAACCTCTAATACATGTTTCTTAAATTCCGAAAGTTCGTCCAGAAACAAAACGCCGTTATGTGCCATGCTTACTTCGCCCGGTCTGGGGATATGACCGCCGCCGATCAAGCCAGCATCTGATATGGTGTGATGAGGCGATCTGAAAGGCCTTTTTGTGATCAACGCCTGGTTCTTTGCGAGCATTCCAACTACGCTGAATATTTTCGTAGTTTCAATGGATTCTTCAAATGTTATCGGAGGGAGTATGGTCGGGAGACGTTTTGCCAGCATGGTTTTTCCCGAGCCCGGGGGGCCGACCATGATTAGATTGTGTCCCCCTGCAGCTGCAACTTCCAGAGATCGTTTTACATGCTCCTGGCCCCTGACTTCGGAAAAATCGACTTCAAAACCTTTGGCATCTTTAAATATGGCAGAAATATCGGTTTTTGCAGGTTTTATTTGAGTAAATCCACGAAAAAAATTTACCAGTTGTGACAAGGTTTTTACAGGTAAAACTGTAATGTCCTCTACAACCGATGCTTCGAGACCATTATTATAAGGTACGATTATTCCTGCATAACCGGCACTTTTCGCGGCCAGAGCCATTGGAAGGGAACCATTGACAGGTTTAATACGACCGTCCAGCGACAGTTCACCCAAAACAAGGTATTTGGATATGATTTGTTGGGGAATTATTTGGGTTGCCGTAAGTATTCCTAAAGCTATCGGAAGATCAAAACCGGTCCCTTCCTTTTTAATATTGGCAGGAGCAAGATTAACGGTGATCCTGTCATCAGGAAATCTATAACCTGAATTATTAATGGCAGACTTGACCCGCTCCTTGCTCTCTTTGACAGAAGCTTCCGGGAGTCCGACCGTGGTAAAGGTAGGGAGTCCTGATGTTATATCTACTTCCACTTCAACTAAAAACGCATCAATTCCAATAACAGCGCTGCTTAATACCATTGCGAGCACGCTTCCTCCTTTCAGATAGCGTCCAGAGACCTTTGAAAAACGCTCCCTTTTGCCCAATCCCGGCGCCTGCCCCGTGAAATGCGTAGCTTATTTCTCTGGGGTCAAGCTCAAATTTTAACCCGCCACCGAACTTTAGTGGGTTAATCCTCGAAATACTCAATGTATTAACTTAAAAATTTGCAATTCATAACAAATGGCTGTGTATAGAACAATCTTTTTATGTTTTGTTACCAAAACAACGATGAAACTTAAAATTATAGATAATTCTTGTAAAACATAAACAATAAAATATATTATAGATTATAAAAGATTCAGCTTGATTTTTGATGTTTCATAATTATTTTAATAGGTTTAAATAAATTTTTCGTATTTATTCAATCGATACTTTAGAAATTTTAGCTACATAAAACTTATAATTCTCATGTATTTTAAACAAAGAACCGTAGCACAGCCGGTCAGTTGTTCTGGGGTAGGCGTTCATTCGGGGAAAAAAGTAAATCTGACTATTAAGCCTGCACCGAGCAATCATGGTATCAAGTTCATAAGGACAGACCTTCTTGACTGTCCGGGCATATCTGCCCATTTTAATATGGTTGTGGATACAAGTCTGGCGACCGTAATAGGGTATGAAGGCTTTATTGTTTCAACCATAGAGCATCTTATGGCCAGTTTTGCCGGCCTTTCAATCGACAATGCTCTGGTGGAGATTGACACCTATGAGATGCCGATAATGGACGGCAGCGCCGGTCCCTTTACTTCCATGATAAGATCTGCGGGGATCAGGGAACAGTCCGCGCCAAGGTATTTTTTCGTAGTAAAAAATCCGGTTGAGCTTAAAAAAGACGGCAAAATGGTTGGCGTATATCCATGCTCGACTTACAAAATAACCTGTACTATTGAATACGATCATTCCCTGATCAAAAGACAGTCCTATTCCGTAGATCTATCGGACCAGGTTTTTGAGCATGAAATATGCAGAGCCAGAACGTATGGTTTTCTGCATGAATATGAATATCTTAAACGCTACGGTCTGGCCCGCGGAGTTTCACTGGATAATGTAGTTGTAATTGATAGCAAAGATGTCGTTAATGAAGACGGCCTGCGCTATAAGGACGAATTTGTGAGGCATAAAATCCTTGACTGCATCGGAGATTTTTCACTTCTTGGCATGCCTATTTTAGGCCATGTGGTGGTCAGTAAATCCGGCCATGAATTCAACCATGCCTTTCTTAAGGAATTTTTTTCTCAAAAAGAATCATGGGAGACCCGTACAGTCAATAATGTAAATGAGTTGCCCTCCTATCAATCAAAATAACTTGCCATTTAACAATGTATCCGCTATTAATCAATGTGAGTAGTCCAATTTGACGGCTTCGTAAAAAGTCCAACTTTTGCGTTGTACTGCATTCTTCGTCATTGCAGCGTACTATAAGTACGCTCCCCACGGGACCGGTGGATAGCCGATTCCTCAGGATTTGCGCGCCTTGAATTTGGAGATTTTTACTTTACCGTCGGATTGTAACTTTTTACAAGACTGACAATTTATTTCGCTTTCAAATTTTCATCTATCTTTAAAATTTCGAGCATTATATTTATATGATCTCATCAAGGAATCGTAAAATATGTATCTGGCTCCTTGGCATAATCTTTTTTGCCCAGAATCTATCTTTTGCCCAGGATGCCAGGTTAACAAACATAATTGTTACAAATACACGGGACGACCTTCTTGTTTATCTTAATGTTGAGGGCGCTTTTAGAGAAGAAATGGAAAAGGCTGTATTAAGTGGTGTTCCCACCACATTTTCGTTCTTCATTACTCTGTACAAGGTGCGCAATCTATGGCTCGATAAAAAGATAGCTGATATAACGACTACAAATACCATCAAGTACAATAATCTGAAAGAAGAATTTGTTGTAAAACGATCGTGGGATGGTGGTAAACCACATGTTATACAATCTTTCGCAGAAGCCCGGAAATTAATGGCTGAAATTGACAGCCTGAAAGTTGTCTCTCTTGGCAAGCTTGAAAAAGGTGGGCATTATCAAATAAGAACTGAGGCTGAACTTAGCAAAGTAACCCTTCCTTTTTATCTGCATTATGTCCTCTTTTTTGTTTCTCTATGGGACTTTGAAACCGATTTGTATACCATAGATTTCATCTACTAGATCGACCAGTTATCATGGAAAATAAAAGATATAAAAAGCCGGCATCTTATATCTCGAAAGAAGAGCGCAACAGAAGAAAGCGCGAAGTCATTATTATTTTTGTCATCATTGCAGTGGTTGCCCTACTGACTTTTGCCGAGAGCAGGATAATACATTTTGGAGCCGGCATCCCCATTTCCAATACAATCCTGATGTTTATATTGATCAACATCAATTTGCTGCTGCTTATCCTGCTAATATTTCTTGTCTTCAGAAATTTGGTAAAGCTGCTTTATGATAGAAAACGCAAAGTAATGGGCGCAAAGCTTCGAACGAAACTTGTGGTAGCTTTTATAACGCTTTCACTTTTGCCGACCATTATACTTTTTTTCTTCTCCATCAACTTTATTACAAACAGCATTGCATTCTGGTTTAATGTTCCTGTAGAAAAGGCTCTTGAAAATTCATTGCTTGTGGGCCGAAGTTTATATTGGCAAGCTGAAGAGAGCAGTCAGTTTTTTATGGAAAGAATATCATATCAGATAGAAACAAAAAAACTTTTGGATCCCACAAAGAAAAAAGCACTTTCCCGCTACATTCAGGTTGTACAGCGAGAGTTTAATCTTAATGCCGTTGAACTTTATGACGCCAATGCAAGTCGCCTTACATTTGCCCTTTCTCCAGAATTGGAAAATGTTCCGTTTGGGGTTGTTTCTGCTGATAATCTTCTAAAAGAAGTGCTGCAAAAAGGTGTCAGGTCAATTTCTGAAAGTATGATAGCAGGAGAGCTAATCAGAACTATTGGAACCATCCCCTTTGGAGCAAAGCGTACTAATGCAGAGGCGTTTGTTGTGTTAACCAGACTGATGCCGCCGGACCTTTCCGAAAATATGGTATCCATTTCAAGAGGTTTTGAAGAATACCAGCAGATAAAGCTTCTTAAGAAACCGATTCAGGTTACCTACTATATCACCCTCTCAATTGTGGGGCTTTTGGTTGTGTTTTGTGCTGTATGGTTTGGCTTCTTCCTGGCGAAAACGATCACCATACCGATCATGGAACTTGCTGAAGGAACCCACAGAGTTGCAGAAGGAGACTTGAGTTTCAGTATCGGCCTTGTGGCTGACGATGAAATCGGGAGCCTTGTTGATTCATTTAATAAAATGACCAGAGATTTGCGGATCGGCAGGGATCAACTGGAGCTTTCTGCTCGCCTTCTTCGAGAACAGAATGTTGAGATTGAAAAAAGACGGCAGTACATGGAAATCGTTCTTGAAAATGTTTCTGCCGGTGTAATTACGCTTGACGCAGGCGGATTCATTTCCACGATCAACAAGTCGGCTGAAAAAATGTTAAACCTCAAGTCAGATGAGATCATCAATAAAAGTTATAAAAAACTTTTAGATGGAAAGCTTCTGAATCTTGCCGAAGAGGTCATGGAGAATCTTAAAACAACACGAAACCGTGCCGTGGAGTTACCGTTAAAACTGACCGTAGGGGGAAGCCCTTTGAGTTTTTTGATACATGTAAATGCCCTTAAAGATGACTCCGGTCAGCACGTGGGCATCGTAATGGTGTTTGATGATCTGACGGAACTTGAAAAGGCCCAGCGTATAGTTGCATGGCGTGAAGTCGCTCGCAGGATTGCACATGAGGTAAAAAATCCATTGACACCGATATCGCTTTCAGCCCAGCGTCTTAAGCGAAAGTATTCCAAGGAGCTTAACCAGCCGGTTTTTGATGAATGTACACAGACAATCACTGATCAGGTAGAATTGATTCGAAATCTTGTGGACGAATTTTCAGCTTTTGCAAGATTTCCCACAGCAAATCCAAAACCCTGTGATTTGCCGCCGATAATTGAAGAGACCCTGGCACTTTACATAGAGGGGCATCAAAATACTAATTTTGAGTTCAACATTATAGACGACATTCCACTTCTTAACCTTGATCGTCAACAGATCAAGCAGGCGATGATCAATCTTATTGACAATGCCATTGCATCTGTAAAGAATGACGGCAGCGTTTTAATTACGTTAGACCATGATCCAATTTTAAAGATCGTGCGATTAGAAGTTACAGACAATGGAGCGGGCATTTCCGATGAAGACAAGACTCGTCTTTTTGAACCTTATTTTTCAACAAAAAAGGCCGGTATGGGTTTAGGACTTGCGATTGTAAGCGCGATTGTCGCTGATCATAACGGCATGATACGTGTGCAGGACAACCATCCGCGGGGTGCAAAATTTATTATAGAATTCCAGGCGTAAGGCAACCGTTATGTTACGCTTTTTCCGATTTCAAAGGTCTCGTACCAAACCTAAGTTCAGTATAAGGAGTTACAGCATATGTTCCCTTCTATTTTGATTGTTGATGATGAACCTTCCATACTCCAATCTTTAAGCGGCCTCCTTTCAGACGAAGGCTTTGAGGTTTTAACCGCTGCCAATGGATATGAAGCGTTGAAAATTGTTGATACTGAGTTCCCGGATCTTGTTTTGCTTGATATTTGGATGCCGGGCATTGACGGTATTGAAACATTAAAAGAGATAAAAAAGGACAACCCTTATATTCAGGTCATAATTATATCAGGACACGGGACAATAGAAACCGCGGTTAAAGCCACAAAACTGGGGGCTTTCGATTTAATCGAAAAACCCCTTTCCATTGATAAAATCATCGTGGCAATTAATAATGCGTTAAATTTCAGGAGATTGGAAGAAGAAAACAGATATCTTCGCAAAAAGACGTTAGAAAAACACTCCATAACCGGAAACAGCCCTCCCATTGCGGCCCTGAAAAAACAGATCGCTATTGCAGCCCCCACAGATGCGTGGATACTGATTACCGGAGAAAACGGGACGGGAAAGGAATTGGTTGCTCGAACCATACATCAACTGAGTTCCCGTGCAGATTATCCCCTGGTTACTGTCCATTGTGCCGCGATCCCGGAAGAACTCATCGAAAGCGAGCTGTTCGGCCAGGAAAAGGGCGCCCTTACGGATGCCACAACAAAAAAGATCGGAAAATTTGAACTGGCCAACCACGGAACTATTTTTCTGGATGAAATCGGTGATATGAGCTTAAAGACCCAGTCAAAGATCCTCCGAGTATTGCAGGAAAAGCAGTTCCAGAGAGTCGGTGGAACCAGAATCTTGAGGGTAAATGTCCGGGTCATTGCATCCAGTAATAAAGATCTTGAAACGGAGATCGAAAAAGGCAATTTCAGAGAAGATATTTACTACCGGCTGAATGTGATCCCCATAGAGGTCCCGCCTTTAAGGAACCGTTTTGAAGATATTCCTTTTTTGGTTGAAACTTTTTTTGCTGAATATGCGAAACAGGATCGAAGTGAAAAAAAGCAACTGACCCGGAAAGCAGTTGATATATTATGCAATTATTCCTGGCCGGGAAATGTCAGAGAGCTGAAAAATCTTGTTGAACGGCTTGCCATTATGGTGGAAAAAGATGTTATTGACGAATTCGATATACCTGCTTCCTATAATCCGGGAGCTGCGGATGGGATGGCACCGGTTGAATCACAGCTTTTTTTAAGCCATTCTTTGAAGGACGCCAAAAAAGCTTTTGAAAGAGAATTTATTAAAAGAAAACTTTTGCAAAATAACAACAATATCGCTAAAACAGCTGAAGCAATTGGGATGGAGCCAAGTTATTTACATAAAAAGCTCAAGAGCCTGAACGTTTCTTAAAGCTATTTTGTTAGGGGCTAAATTATTCTTGAAAGGTATAGGGTTGAGGATTATAAGTGGCAGATTGAAAGGTAAAAAGCTGTATTCGGTTCGTGGTTCGACCATAAGGCCGACCGCCGATCGATTGCGCGAATCAATCTTTGACATCCTTTCCTATCGAGTTCTTGAAGCCATAGTTCTTGACCTGTTTGCAGGGACCGGAGCCCTGGGTATCGAGGCGTTAAGCCGGGGAGCTGAATCGGCAGTATTTGTAGATAATAACCAGGGCGCGTTATCTGTGATAAAGCGTAACATCAAATCGTGTTCTTTTGATAAAAATGCTAATATTATTAGATGGGACATAAAAAAGAATTTAAACTGTTTAAAATCGGCAAGCACGGCCTTTGATCTTGTCTTTTTAGATCCTCCTTACAATCAGGGCATGGTAACACCGGCGTTGTTCAACCTTGAGCATACAAGATCTCTGGAAAAAGGAGCCTGCATTGTTGTTGAGCACTCTCCTCTGGAGCCGATCCCGGACCCTGTTTTCATGTTTGAGATTGCGGACCGGAGAAAATACGGAAAAACACTTGTTTCATTCTTAACTTATATGATATGAAAATTGGTTTCCGAAGTGCCTGTCTTAACTCAATAGAGATTTTGAATATTAATAGAACCCATCTCAAAAATAAGATTAGGGTTCAGGGCAAGGCGCGAAACGGTGAAAAAGCGGAGCATACACGTAGTATGTGAGCATTTTGAACGGTTTCGCAACGCTGCCATGGGCACTTAGATTGTTTTTGAGATAGGTTCTAATAAAAAGGACGAATAATAGATGGAAAAAATTGCCGTATATCCGGGATCTTTCGATCCTGTCACAAACGGTCATATTGATATCGCTGAAAGGGGACTTAAACTTTTTGACAAGATCATTGTGGCCATATTGCATAACCCGGTTAAAGATTTTCTTTTTACCGTTGAAGAACGGGTGGAAATGCTTGAATCGAGTTTTAAAGATTATCCGGATATTACAGTGGAAACTTTTGACGGTCTTCTTGTGGATTATGCGGCCAGTCGGAAATCTATTGCAATACTGCGTGGGATGCGCGCTGTATCTGATTTTGAATATGAGTTTCAGCTTGCGCTTATGAATCGCAGGTTGAGAAGAGAGATTCAGACCGTTTTCCTTATGACCGGCTTGCGATGGATTTTTACCAGTTCATCAATAATAAAGGAAGCGGCACGGTTTGGCGGTGACATCACAGGTATGGTGCCGCCCGTGGTCAACAAGAAATTAAAAGAAAAGTTCGGCATTGCTTCTTAAAGTGAACCGTTGCTTTCCATCTCTAACCTATTCCTGCCTTGGCATATAAATCAAAAAAATGATGGGTTGGGCCATAGCCTTGTCCAATGGATAGAGAATGTTCTATGGCGCCGGTAATATATTCCTTGGCAAGTGATACGGCTTCGAAGAACCTTTTGCCCAGGGCAATATTCGCCGCAATGGCTGAAGAAAAAGTGCAGCCGGTACCATGGGTATTTTTCGTTTCCACCCTATGACTATGTAGTTCTTTATATTCCTTTCCATCATAAAGGACGTCCGTGGCCCGATCTTCTTCCAGGTGCCCCCCTTTGACCACCACTTTTTTTGCCCCCAGGTTCAAGATCTCCTGTGCAGCGTTTTTCATTTCATCCACATTGTTGATTTTTTTGCCGATGAGTGCTTCGGCTTCATAAATGTTGGGCGTGATGACTTCGGCCAGCGGAAAAAGATTGTCCACCAAGGCATCCTGGGCATCTTGATTCAGCAAGCGATATCCGCTTTTGGAAATCATCACCGGGTCGAGCACTACAGGAGGCGGATTAACGGCCTTTAGCGCCCTTGCGATTGCCTTGGTCAGTGCAATGCTGGATACCATTCCTATTTTTACAGCATCGATTTTTACATCATCGAACAGACAAGTAATTTGATCATGTACAATCCGGGGCTCAATCTCCTGAATGTCATAAATTTTTTGAGTATTTTGGACAGTAACAGCAGTAACGGCACTCATGCCAAAAACGCCATGGGCCTGGAATGTTTTTAGATCGGCCTGGATTCCGGCGCCGCCTGAAGAATCCGAACCCGCGATTGTAAGGGCAACTTTCATAATAACGTCCCACCTAAAATCTGTACCGATTGAAAAGTTACATGTGAACCTATTATCAACATAAACACTATGCGGATAGAATTTTCAAGATTAATTCTTTATAAAATACATATGAAAAGTTAAAATACCTGTGCTCGTGTTATCATGGTTTTGTGCTTGACATACATATACCGGCACACTATTTTTTTAAGAGCAGCAGTAACAAAAGGGACTGCTAATATGGAGAGCTTATCGAAAAAAGGCTGCCAGAGAATTAAAAAAATTCATAGAGCAGGCACGGCGCTTATAAACAGGTCTAAAATCCTAATGATTTAATTCGATATTTTCGCCCGAATCATACTCGTGAAATATCCGGCCTAAATCTCGAAATACATAATCAAGAGGACAGGCTATTACAGTGAATTTAAAAGATATCGGTGAATTTGGTTTTATCAAAAGAATTAGCAGGGGCTGTTTAATTCGTCCTCAAAGTGTTATTAAAGCAATAGGCGATGATGCTGCTGCCTTTATTCCGGAACCCGGTGAAGCCATCCTTGTCACGACGGATTTGCTTGTTGAACGGATCCATTTTCTGAGAGATGCAACTTCTGGATTTAACTTAGGATACAAAGCTCTATCCGTCAACCTAAGCGATATTGCCGCAATGGGTGGAACTGCTCGTGAAGCATTCATCAGTATTGCCGTTCCTGAAAACTGCTCCATAGATTTTCTTGAAGATTTATATAAAGGCATGAAAAGACTGGCCGCTGAATTTGACGTTAATCTTCTTGGCGGTGACACGACCCGTTCAAAAGCTGATTTAGTTATCAATATCTCCGTTTTAGGATCTGCATTTGAAAAAGAAATATTGTATCGCAACACCGCCCAGCATGGCGATATAATTTGTTCAACCGGTTTTTTAGGAGACAGCAGGGCAGGATTCCACTTGATAATAAATGATATCGAAGCGGATTCCAACGAATTGAAACCGCTACTTGACGCCCATGTCATGCCAAAACCGTATCTTCGGGAAGGTCGATTTTTTGCAAGCCAAAGAGGCGTTCATGCGGTAATTGATGTTAGCGACGGGCTCAGTTCCGATATCGGGCACATCGCCGAGCAGAGCAACGTCGGCATACGTCTGTATTCTGAAAAAATCCCTGTTTCCGACAACCTTGAAAAGTTTTGTACCGGGTTTGATTTTGATCCCGTTGAATATGCACTTGCCGGTGGTGAAGATTATACCCTGCTGTGCACTATATCACCGGATAAAGTGGATCATATCGCGGCTAATTATCTGAAGAGGTTCCGGAACCCTCTTTATCAGATTGGCGAAATAACCGATTCAGGGAAGATGGAACTGGTCCTTTCAGACGGTCAGATCAGATCCTTTACGCCTTCAGGCTGGGACCACTTTAAATATGAATAACAGCATCAAAACCGATACCGATCTTGCGGAACGCTCATTTGCCCCAAGCGTTTTTCTGGGAAAAGTCTATCCAGCCATTAAATAAATACGTTTATCAACGGCTCTCAAATGCACAGAAAAATGTGCATGGATGAACAGGTTTACGTGCATCCCACTTTCCTGCATCTTTTCTTTGGGCTCAATTTTTTTTAAAAAAAATTAAAACGAAAAAACCATATCGATATTAAGTGCCCCTAAAATAAGGGTTTTTGAGCATCCAGTGCTGAAATAAGTCCTTATTATACAAATTGGTTTGAAACAAATCCAGATTTGGCACGAAAATTGATGCCCAAATATAAAAAATGTCCTGAATATCCTGCCTGCCCTGTTGAATGCGGAGCCTATTTAACCGGGGTCTGAAGGTCAGCCCGAAGGGAGCTAAATTATTAATCGAGGAGATCATCTTATGAACAAACTACTTTTTATCGATGATGAAGAAGGAATCCGCCGTTCCGTGGTTCGTGCCCTGAAGAGCGAGCCGTATAAAACCTATACTGCAGAAAACGGTGAAGCAGGCATATCGTTCGTCAAAGACAACATTCCTGATATCTCAACGGTAGTTTCAGACTACAAGATGCCTGGATTAAACGGCCTTGAAACACTAGCCATTGTCGGATCCATCAATCCTGAAATAACACGTATCATCCTTACTGGATATGCTACCATGGAAGCGGCCATCCAGGCTACAAACCAGGGGATCGACGGTTTCCTTACCAAGCCCTTTGACAATATTGAACTCAGGGCCAAGATCCACACAATTAATGTGCGAAAGCGACTGAAACAGTTTGTTTCAGAACAGGTTTATAAAAAGATTGAAAAATCACCAGGAGCTCTGAAACCAACATCGCATGAAGTATCGATCCTTTTTTCCGATATTCGCGATTTCACCAGGATGTCTCAGCAGGTTTCACCTGATAAGGTTGCGGCCTTTTTGAACAACGACTATTTTACTCCCCTTGGTGAGATCGCATACGAATATAACGGAACCGTGGACAAGCACATTGGTGACAGCATTATGGTGGTTTTCGGTTCGCCTGTTGAATGCGAGGATAATGCGATCAGAGCTGTAAAGACAGGCATAAAAATGCAAAAAAGGGCAAAGGAGATCGATAATAAACTATATTTGAAAAATGGGTTGAGGCTGAAAATCGGCATAGGCATTTCAACCGGGAAAGTTTTTTCCGGCATTTTGGGTTCATTAAGAATTAAGGAGTTTACTTCCATTGGAATGCCGGTCAATATCGCCGCACGGTTGCAAGGCATGGCAAGAGGAGGCGAGATCCTTATCAGTGATTCAACTTTTCAGCAACTTTCCGGTGAAATAGAAGTTGAGACTCTGCCTTCAGCAAATGTCAAGGGAATTAATGAACCTATTACCGTTTATCGGGTTAGAGTTTAATCTTTCAGGCCAATCGAACTACCTGGCTGTATGTTTTGGCCTGAAAAACATACAGCTTCAGCACTGTCAGGATAAACAGCGGTTATTTCAATCTCGCCTGTTTTAAGACCGGGTATAAAGAACTTCTGTCCTTCGGCTCCCTTAAATACGTCGTTGCTGTCATAAACTTCAAATATATTACCCGGCTTTATCCCCATATTTTTCCCGGAAGAAATGATAACTTTTTCTGCGAAGATTGATGTAATGTATCCTTTCCAGGGCTGTAACACGACCGCATCACAGATCTGTTCTCCCATATCGGCAGCAATAGATTTCAAAGCATCATTTATTATATCGGTCCTGATTTCATTAGTCAGGTTGGTTGATGCAACGTATTCCTCCTCGGCCTCGATTTCGTGCATATAACTCTCATCAAATAGTTTTGTGCCGGTCTGGGTATCGTATACCTCAACCATTACTCGGACCTGGACAAAGTTGTAAACGTCTTTGAACCACAGGATTCCTCGCTTCTTTTTATGATTTTTGATATCTATTAACGATCCGGTTACAATTGCATTCAAACCGAGCTGTCTGCCTGCTTTGGCAAGATAAAAGTTGTCGATCCGCCCGGATGCCTGCCTGGGCAGGTTTACAAGATAATCAGGATAGTCGGGATCATCCGGCTCTAACAGAAGAATGTCCTGGCATGAAGTCTTAATGGTTTCCACCAGATCCTTAACCAAGGTTTCTTGTAATCCTTTACTGACGAAAGAAGTTTTGTTTTCAAACAACGCAATGCCAACCCTTTTTTTCAAATCTCCATCCGGAGCCTTATAATCCCGGACAATCCTCTTTGTCTTTTTTTTCATGTTGGAGTAAATAGAACATCCGGTAATAAGAGGAATACAAAGCGGCAAAAACAAAATCCATGCAAACATATGAATCTTTACATAAAAAGCTTTAATTTTTTTATTCATTATTTTTTCCTTGGAATACGGCGCTGACGGCGGTGGTAATTCCGCCTCTTGCGGTAAAATCTCCGGTAATTTCCATGAACTTGGGTTCCAGTACGGAAACCAGGTCATCCAGAATTCGGTTGACCAGACTCTCATAGAAAATCCCCACGTTTCTGTATTGCAACAGGTAATATTTTAAAGATTTTAATTCAACGATTTTGGTATCCGGCCGGTACTTGATTGTTATACAGCCCACATCGGGAAGTCCGGACATTGGACATAGAGATGTATATTCCGGCTGTTTAATGGTAATATCAATGTCTCTTCGGGACTTAAATTCATATTCGATGCACTCTAGTACGTCGGCTTTAACTGTATCAGGACTCTTGATATTATATTTTATATTCTTTTCATTTAACGCTGACATTGTTTGTTTTCTCCACTTTACAGGGCGCGAAACTTGAGATGTAGTTCCTGCATTTACAGCTTGTAATAATTAATAAAACGTTTCGTGTCAAATAGACTGTCAGAATTTTTTAATACCCTGGCAATAAAGCGGCGGGAGAGAATCTTGACACCGGCAATTTATTCTGCTAACAGATCAAAATAATTAATAAAACTAAAAAGGAGTGTTATATGGGCTCGATCGATGAATTGATTCTCAGAGCAACCAAAGAAATTGTCGTTAAATTTATTGAAACCGGACGGGTGGGCCCCGCCGGTTTCCATGAAACGTTTAAAACCGTTTACAACACTGTCGAAGAAATTGCCAAGGGTTCAAAACAAAAACCTGAACAAGATACCGAACCAACCGACTCCTAACAAATCCTGATTTATGGGTTTTGCAGAATAAGAGGTAGTCTAATGCACAGGAAGTCGAATCCTCTGCTAAATGAGTTTCTGGACAAGAGCCTTGACATGCCGGGAATCGATTGGGAAACTAGTGCCTGAAAGAAAACTGTCTTTTCCGCCAATATCTGCGTCAGACTCAAATTTTCACCCGCCACCGAACTTTGGTGGGTTAATCCTCGAAATACTACCAGTATTACTGCCTGCCCCGTAGGTCCGGCAGATCGTACTGGGGTGGTTAAAATTTTCGTCTTCCTTGATCTTAACGAAAAATCCTAGTTTTCGTTCGGGCACTATTT
>Ga0233414_10000283_pt1 | contig 21542 bp, 24 predicted proteins | sample Na_anoxic_10_MG_FD_189020 | JGI IMG/M metagenome (GOLD analysis project Ga0233414, IMG submission 189020) | Seawater microbial communities from Saanich Inlet, British Columbia, Canada - Na_anoxic_10_MG | ecosystem: Environmental > Aquatic > Marine > Inlet | place: Canada: British Columbia... | reverse complement strand
GGTCAAGTTTCGCCTAGTATCGAACCCCTGAACAGTAATTATTTTGTAAAGGATTTAGCTAAGGGGAAATTCACTTATAAAAATCCACACCTAGAAAATTTGCTAGAAAAATACGAAAAAAATACTCCAGAAATATGGAAATCAGTATTGGTAAGCGGAGGCTCGGTCCAACACTTAGACTTCCTAAACGAAGAGGAAAAAGACGTATTCAAAACATTTGGAGAAATCAGCCAAAAAGAAGTTTTAATCCAAGCTGCTCAACGCCAAAAGTTCATTGACCAAGCTCAAAGTCTAAATATTATGATTCATCCCAAATCATCACCAAAGGATGTAAGCCAACTGATGATTTTTGCTTGGGAACAAGGTATTAAAAGTCTTTATTACCAGAGAGGCACAAATCCGTCGCAAGAGTTAAGTAGAAATCTACTTGAATGCGAATCTTGCTCTGGCTAATATAGCCCTTTAACATAAAAATAACATAGAAACGATTGTTGCTATACGCGCAATCGTTTTTTTGTGTTTCTGACCGCTTATAAAATGTCAAAATCATAAATTTTTATTTTAATATCAATCGATTAAAAAGTGTAAACACTTGTATGGCAGCAGGCACTTATAATATTTCAATTGAAAAAAGAGCAACATTTTCAATCACCCTAACTATCAAAAATGCAGATGGCGGCGCTTATGATCTTTCTAACGCTACGCTGGCTTCTCAAATCAGAATAGATAGTTCTAATTCTCTTCAGGCTTCCTTCACTACCGCTGTAGTTGGTGCTGCTACAGACGGTGTAGCTACACTATCGCTAACAAAAACCCAAACCGAAGCTCTTTCAACAGCTCCAAGCTCTTATGATTTATTTATTGATAAAAACGACGGTACTTCAGAAAAACTTTTAAAAGGTTCCGTCACTATTGTTGAAAATGAAACAGCATGAGCATATCCGTAACAGTTTCTGGAGAAGATTCTACATCAGTTATATTAAGTTCGGTTTTAACTGAATCAGTATCTATATCTGAGGACAGCTCCGTAGATGTAGTAGCTTCCAGTGGAAATAGTGCCACAATCACAGTTAGCTCTGGCGACCCAATTAGTATAACAGGTAATTATAGCAACTTTGTTACTGGTCAAGTTGTTCGCCCGCCCGAAATAGCCGACTTCTTAACAGAAAACCAGATAAACACAAAAATAACCACTGCGACTGGTGATTATAATACGTTAGCCGCTAATACGTTTTATCTAAAATCTAACCCCAGCGGCTACATAACTGGAGTTGACCTATCTGAACTGGAAGCCGCAACTGGAAACCTTGATACAAGAGTTAATTCTAATACAGCAAACATTGTTACGGCTAATGAAAACATTGGGGCTGTTGGTTTATCTGTAGATGTTAACACCAGTGATATAGCTACTAATGCCGCGAACATTATTACGGCTAACGAAGGTATCGAAGCTAATACGAGCAGCATTGAAGATAACAGCGATGCTATTGCCGACAATACGGACAATATAAGCAACTTAACTGGGGTAACTGGAAATTTTATAACCGATTCAGAGACTGGATTGTTCTATGCCTCCTCAAACCCAAGTGGCTTCATTACTGGTGTCGATCTTTCTAGCTATGTTCAGGATTCTGAAACTGGATTGTTTTTGGTTTCTGGAGAAGATGCTTCAATAAGTTCGCTGCAAGTTGGCTCTACACCAGCATTTCCATACACCAGGACGGTCAAATTGCACGACGATGGTGTTCAGTTTGGCGCAAGACTAGCGCTTATTGGCACGACTGATAATGGCTTTCCTGGTCTTGAGATGGTGACAGATGGAGACACCTCTAAAAGAACTTTAATTAGACACGAAGGCGAAGGGTCAAACGATTATGGGATATCCTTTTTCACTACTAACAATGGTGTAGTGGCCGAAAAGGTTAGATTTGATGGCGATGGTAATGTAGGCATTGGCACGGATACACCATCTGGTAAATTACACATCGCGGGTTCTGCACAAAATAGCTACATAGAACCAATAGTTGAAAATACAGCAGCAATAGGTGCGGCTGGCTTTTCTTTTATAAACTCTAATCAAGAATGGAAGATGGGGGTTAATATCGCTGATACTTTCAGAATTAGAGATCACGACGCGAGTACAAATCCCTTTGTAATAGAAGCTGGAGGAGCGCCAAATGATTCCTTTCATATGGATTCTAACGGTAATGTAGGTATAGGCACTGCAACGCCAGATCAATTATTGCACATTAATCGTAACCAAAATGCGGCAACAAACATAAAGATCGAGAATAGCAATGCTGGTGTAAATTCCAGCGCAGGAATGAATTTTCATTCCGCTACTGCTGATGGGTATTATTTCTTACACGGAGCAAACAGGACAACATCGAGATATGGACTATCTTTAGCGGATTGGGTCGAACTTACACATGGCGGGTCAGATGATTTAAATGGTATTGTAATTGGGACAAGAACCGACATACCTGTGGTTATTGGGGCTAACAATAACGAAATAGCTAGATTTACAGATAATGGCGTGGGTATAGGTACTACAACACCAGATGAGTTATTGCACTTAGAAGCCACAAGCCAGTCCGCGACTAGAGAAGTTTTAATGAAAGCTACTGTTTCAGATGCTGGTAACGATCAGTTTGGAATATCAAATGGCACATCTACCAACTCTAACTTTGCCCCATCCTTTTATGGGTATAAGGATAGTAATTATGGTAATGGTTACATCTACTCAATGAACTTTAGAGGACTCGTGCCATCGAGCCAAGACACCACACAGACCAATAGATTTGGCATTATTCACTTTGAAACACTTAAGTCAAGTAGTGCTACTGACCCTAATAATAGTTTAGATGGTGGCGTCTCCAATAGAAAAGTGCTTACTGTTGCTAATGGTAGTGATACACTTGTTAACATCGAGGCAAATGGTAATGTTGGTATAGGCACTACAACACCAAGCGAAAAGTTAGAAGTTAGTGGCAACTTAATGCTCCAACAAAATGGAGTTATTAAAAATAAAAACAATAACACACAATTTAGGTTTGATCCAAACGATTTTTACTTTGATAGTGGCCACGTAAGAGCTGGTTATAGTGTCGGTGTCAGAGGGAATAAAGGTAGCCAAAAGGGGATGGATCAGGGTTCCACCACCAGCGATCTAGGACTTTATTGTGGAAGCAATGAAGCAATTAGTATTGACACCAATGGAAACGTTAATGCTAATTACAACCTTATAGTAAATCAAGATCTTTCAGTGTCTGGCGAATCCTCATTTAGTAGTCGCCCAACAGTGAATGGAACTGGCGTTCTTTTGAGCGGCGAAGGCGGAGGCGGCGGAACAGTCGAAAATGTTGTTCATACAACTGGAGATCAAACAATAAGCGGCACTAAATCCTTTGGCAAAATATCTCTATCAGAAAATTCATTTGTGACAGAGACTGGCAGCTTTACTATAGGGCCTACGCATAGAGGAGCCACAGTGCTTCTTGAAAATCCCGCATCAATGACAGTAACTATACCAGCTCAAGTTTCTGGACATACAACAACATTTATCGCTGAAACATCCAACAGTGTCGTTTTTGCAACTGGCGCTGGAATATCTGGTTTCAACTCTTTTAATTCCGCAAATCAAATAGCTGGTATTTACGGTCAGGCCCAAATCATTTTTAAGTCACCAGAATACGCATTTTTAGGAGGTAACGTAGTATGAGTTTTTTACCCAGTTTATCCCCAGGTAACGTCCCAAGTGTTTTACCTACTGATGCGGTATTTGATATAAATGATCAGTGGGTTCGACCAATCGAATGGGTAGATTTGAATGTACCAGACGGCGTACCAGAAAAGATCATTGGTTTGGTTGCTGTGTATCCAAACGATAGAGCTGCACAAAATTATGTAGCATTTAATTTAGATACTGATGACGGCTCTTCATACACTGTTGATTGGGGTGACGGCAATGTTGAAACAGTGGGTCATAATGTTACATATCATCACGTATATGATTATGACGATTTGCCTTCTAGCACAGAGTTTAGAGGATACAGACAAGCTAGATTTGAAGTTACGCTAGGTGCTGGAGTAAAGTTTGGTACATTTGGTGGCAGTGGTGGTCAAATCAATTTTGATGTTGATGGTCCATATATTACCAATGCTTCTTATCTGTATAGAACTGGTCCAAATATTTTAGATTTGTTTGTAAGCACTTCAAACGCTACAACCCATACCATAAATTATAATCGACCAATGAGCATGGTCGAGCAAATTGAAATTAGAAACACTTCAAGCAATAGGTTAACGCAACCAGAAAGGCTTTACTGTGGCTGTCGCTCTTTAAGATCAATACCCTTTGTGCCTTATATTCAAAATGCTGGTTCAGAATCATACGCTAGAGCGTTCTATCAGTGTTTTTCCTTAACGCATCTTCAAGATGATTTTGCTAGCGCAGACAAATATTGGTTTAAAAACCCAAGTACACTACAGGAAATTTTTCGATATTGTTTCGCTCTTAGGTGTCTTCCCGAAGGTTTGTTTGGCGATGGGATGCTCACATCCTGCTCTAGCTTTTATCTTGCCTTTGCTGATTGTAGAAATCTAAAATACATACCATACATTGGAGTAAGGAATACTGGTAGCGTTCGCATAGACTATATGCTTTATAATTGTTCAGATTTAAGAGCTATCCCTAGAGGGTTTAACATAAGCAAAATGGATGCAAACGGAATTGATAGGTTATTTCAGAGCTTGAGAGAGTGTTATGATTGGTCCGCCTTTTCCGACCAAGGAGGGCTTGATGCTATCGAGCGAACAAGCAATTTTGATATGTCTTATGCTTTTTACAACTTAGATTCTTTAAAAGTCTTTCCGTACTTTGGTCAATTCACGAGAGCTAGTAACGCGACAGCTATACTTCAAGGTGGAACACAAATAAGACGATTTGATTCTCAATATACACATTTGGACTTCACAAATTGTACTGATATGCAGGATGCATTCAATGGAATGCAGTCTTTACAAGAACTCCCGCCGATACACGTTAATAATTTAACGAATGGCAACTCTTTGTATAGGACGTTCAGCACCTGTGAATCTTTAACGTCAGTAAAATTTGTAGGGATGAATGCTGGCCCAAGTAATGGTGAATATTATCAGTGTTTTTATAACGCAAAATCGTTACAATACATTGAAGGTATAGATTTCTCTTATGCTAATGATGGTGGAGATTACAGCAATACATTTGGCACCGCTAGAAACATAAACTATATTAAATTTCCTGGAGGAGCAACAGACGAAACAGGATTTAAGTACAGTGTATCATTACAATATTGCCCTTTAAATAGAGAAGCTATACTTGAAATCTTTAATCACTTATGCACTATCAGTCATTCAGCGACACTTACCTTGAGAAACAATTCTTTTACATCGGATTTGACTGCTGCTGATAAACTTATAGCAACAAACAAAGGCTGGACACTATCACTTTAATTATGGAAGAAGAAAAAGGATTTTATAAACTAGAAGTTGGAGCAAAGAGATCATTAGTACTCTTTTCAACTCATTTAGAGAGTAAGAATTTTACTTTAGATATTAGTCTAAAGGACACATATGATTACCCAGTTGACGGGTGGACATACTTTGACTCATTGAACGGAGCGTGTGAATCTTTTGGTGTAGATCCAGAAGAATTCAGAGAAGATCTTTTCCCTACTGAAGAAAGTTTTTAAATAAATTCAGAGAAAATCTTTTATAACCAAACAATCAGGTTATTTAGTGTAAATATTGTCATGGCAGATATAGACGACAGGCTATTAAGAATAGAACAAAAAGTTGACAAAGTATCAGAAGCAATTGTTTCCTTGGCTAGAGCCGAAGAAAGAATTACAAACTTAAGCAGTGATACAAGAATCATTCTAAAAAGAATGGTTGCCCAAGACGACCGATTGAGGGTTCTTGAGAGAGATTTGTCGCACGTTGAAGACACAACTAAAACTATAAGATCTGTTGTTTGGACTATCACAACAGCAATAATAGGTAGCATTGTTGCTGGATTTATCTGGATGTTTGAACTTCCCCCTAATTAATTTAGAGTTTTTTAAAAAAAAGTGTAATATATAGGTATGGAACTAGATTTCTCAAACCAACTCCAAGCTGATCGCTCAGGTCCAAAAAGCGCCGCACAAACACCAGCGGAAAAAGAAGAGAAAAAAAGAGGTTCCTCCGTAAACGAACCAGGTTCTGCAGCTGGCGCAATCACCTTTAGTGATAAAGTGACAGTCTCGCTTAAAAACAAGGTAAAAGAACATAACGAAAAATCTGACAAAAAAGCCACTCTAGGTATGCTTAAAAAGATTTACCGCAGGGGTGCAGGAGCTTTTTCTACTTCACACCGCCCAGGCCAAACAAGAGGCAGTTGGGCAATGGCTCGCGTCAACATGTTTTTAAAAATGCTGCGCGGGGGTAAGGTAAAAGATTCTTACCGTAAAGCCGATCAAGATGTCGCTAAAGCATCAGAAGAAGAAATTTTAAACCTGACAATCGAGTCGATGTTTGACGATTATTCAAAAGTAGAATTAGCCTTAGCTAAGATAGACCTTTTGGCGTCGAAAATATCAGACACAGAAATATTAGAATACTCAGAATCCGAAGATTGGGAGTGCGAAACAGAAGCGGAAAATAAAACTTTAAATAAACCATTCAGACTTCCAAAGGGTTCTAAAAAGAAATTTGGCGTATATGTAAAAAACGACAAAGGTAATGTTGTAAAAGTTACCTTTGGAGATCCAAATATGGAAATCAAAAGAGACGACCCAGCGAGACGTAAATCATTTAGAGCTAGACATCAATGCGATACAAATCCTGGGCCTAAATATAAAGCGAGATATTGGTCCTGTAGGCAGTGGAGAGCGGGCAAGAAAGTACAAGCAGAATTAGAGTCCGACGCTACCCTCCTTGAAATCAATCCTTGCCTCGCTGAAGTCAAAGAGATTCAGGGTGAAGATTAATGAATTATAATTTTCCAACAGGATCTAGTCTATATAAGGAATTTCTAGCAGAAAGAGATGAAATTTTAAAACTTAAATGGATAGAGTCTGAAAAAAAAGGAAAAGATATAGGATTTGAAGTAGCACTGCTAACTTGGGTAAAGAAGCATAGATCTGAGTGGAAAAAATCCAGAGATGCGTATATATCTATTGACAAAAACCATACTTAATATAACATGTATGGATGTCAGTAAAATTAATATCCATTTCTAAGCCTGAAATTAAAGGGGTAAAAAACGCAGAAGACCTTGTCGCTTATTGCGCTCGCGTCAGCAACCCAAACAATCAGCTTAATACAGAAACAGCGCCGAAGCTTTTAAAATATTTAATCAAACATAAGCATTGGTCGCCATTTGAAATGGCATCAATGACATTGGAGATCAAAACGAGTCGAGCTATTGCTGCTCAAATTCTTAGACACCGATCTTTTTCCTTCCAAGAGTTTAGTCAAAGATATTCCGAAGCCTTAAACTCCTGTCCTGTTGAGCTTAGAAAGCAAGGGGAAACGAATAGGCAGGTTGGTAACGAGACGATTGACCCAGTTATTATGGATGAGTTTTTCGCCGAAATGACTCGACCAGCTTCTGGCATCATTGAAGATTTTACTGATTTTGCTTTTAAAACCTACGAAAGGCTAATAAACGCTGGGGTTGCTAGAGAAAGCGCTAGGATGTTTTTGCCGCTATCTACAGAGACGACAATGTATATGTCTGGTTCTCTGCGTAGCTGGATTCATTACATTGATCTTCGCTCTCAAGAAGAAACACAAAAAGAACACCGTCAAATAGCCGAAGGGTGCAAGCGTATTTTCTTGGATAAATTTCCCACACTATCGGAGGCCCTCGAATGGAACAATTCTTAGGGTTAGTTTATACTGTTTGTTTTAGTACCTGTATCTGGCCTCAAATAATTAAAAGTATCAAAACAAAAAAAGTAGAAGATGTAAGCATCTCATTGTTTAGTCTTTCTGTTATTGGCTATGTAAGCGCTATATGCTACACAGTATTAAGGGTGGGCTTTGATTTTTGGTGGTTGATTAATTACGGACTTAGCTTATTATCAGCTATTGTAATGATTATAGTCTGGCTAAAATACAAAAAATGAGTCTTAAAAAAATAACATATTTGTCTATTGTACCAAACAAATCAGAAAAAGAGTACCAAGACATAGACTCAATTATAAAAATAGGAAACAACTCCTCCAGCGAATTGGATTTTGGTAAAAAAATAATATACACTTGCCAAAAACCAACAATAGACCCAGGCGATTTTGAAATAAAAATAATAGACGAGATACCCTATGAGGAATTTAATAACTTTGTATCATTAAAATACTTAGATCTTTTCGATACCGAATATTCTATAAATTTTCACAGCGATGGATTTATACAAAATCAAAATGCTTGGCGCGATGATTTCTTAGAGTATGATTATATAGGTGCGCCAATAAAACTACCAACAATAAAAAACGAATACCAAGGAGTTGTAGGTAACGGTGGCTTTTCATTAAGAAGTAAAAAAATATGTGAAGAAATCAAAGAGCTTAGATCAAACAACTACTTACCTATGCATTTAGATATATTCGGAAATAACCTCATAACAGAAGAAATATTCAATAGAATTCCTGCGTTTTTTCAAAACGAAGATGCATATATTGGTCTTTTTTGTAAAAAAATATTAGAAGAAAAAGATTTTAAAATAGCAGACTTCCATACAGCTTCTCTTTTCTCAACAGAACACTTTTCGGCGCTAAACAATCAATACTCTGAAAATTACGATGACATGATTTCTAGTTTTGGGTTTCATGAAATAAATTATCTACAGATTCCATCTGTGTCTGAATATAGAAAAAGAATTCAAAAACAAATGGTAAAATGAATATTGTTTTCAAAAAAATGGACGAAACAGACTTGCCGTTTTTTAATGAAGTTAGAAATGAGTGTAGGGAAATGCTTCACGACACAACGGAGTTTTCTCTCAACGATACTGTTTTATGGTTTAAAAAAAATAAACCAAATTATTTTACTATTCTTTTAAAAAACAAAAGAGCTGGTTATTTTAGAACTTCTATTGTACATGGCAAATATTTTGTCGGAATGGATCTTCACAAAAGCCAAAGAGGTAAGGGCTTAGCAAAGATGCTGTATTTAGAATTTTTTAAAACAATAAAAGAAAAAGAAGTCTACCTCTTAGTCAAAAAGAAAAATAAAATAGCCCACCACCTTTACAAATCTTTAGATTTTGTTGAAATAATAAATGGCTCCCTTAATATAGACAAACATAGTGTTTTAATGAAAAAGAATATGAATAAAAAAGTTTTACTAACTGGGGGGTGTGGCTTTGTTGGTCATCACGTAATTGATCACATCCTTAGAAATACAGATTGGGATATATATTGCTTTGACAAAATGAGTTACTCCTCATTTGGGCTAAAGAGATTAAATGAAATTAATGCCTTAAATAACCCAAGGTTTAAATTCTTCGCCTTCGACCTTTGTTCCGAAATTCCAGAGGGAATGGCTGAAGAAATCAAAGACACAAATTATATATTACACATAGCAGCAGAATCTCATGTTGATAATTCTATATCAGAACCTAAACCGTTTATAGAAAATAACCTGAACTCAACAATTAGTCTTTTGGAGTTTTCTAGGTTGCATTGCAAAAATTTAGAAAAATTTATATTCTTTTCTACCGATGAGGTTTTTGGTAATGCAAAGGAGGGCTTTTCATATAAGGAGGGCGATAGACATAACTGCGGCAACCCTTATTCGGCATCCAAGTCTGCGTGTGAAAGTATTTGCGAATCTTATGCAAATACATATAATTTGCCAATTCTAATTACAAATACAATGAACATTATAGGAGAAAGGCAACATGTTGAAAAGTTTATACCTAAAGTAGTTAAGTCTATTCTTAATGAAGAAAAAATTTATGTCCACTCTTACCCAGACCTGACAAAAACTGGTACTAGATTTTATATACACGCTAGAAACGTTGCGGATGCTTTTATTTTTATCTTGCAAAACTCCAAAGAGCGACTAGATTGTCATGACGCTTCTATCGGCAGATATAACATTGTTGGCGTAAAAGAAATATCCAACTTGGATCTCGTTAAAGTAATATCAAAGATAATGGGGCAAGAAGCTAATTACGAACTTACAGATTTTCACTCCGACAGACCTGGCCATGACCTAAGGTATGCTCTCAACGGTGACAAATTAGCCAACCTAGGATGGAAACCTCCCGTAGATCTACAAAAAAGCCTAGAAAAAACAATTAACTGGACTATTAAAAATAAACAATGGCTATGATTCCATTATTCAAACCCTACATTTCTACAAAATGCGCAGAAACCTTGTCTGAGGTTTTTTCAAAATGCGCCCTTACAGAAGGAGAGTATTCCGATAAATTTGAAGAAGCTATAGGAAACTATATTTCAAATAAGAATGTAGCTCTAACAAATAGCGGAACCTCAGCTCTTCATATGTCTGCCATATTAGCTGGACTAAAGGCTGGAGATGAAGTAATTACAACAGCAATGACTTGCATGGCAACAAACGAGCCATTTCACAATATGGGCGTAAAGCTCAGCTTTGCTGATGTAGATATCACAACAGGAAACATTTGCCCAATTAGCATAAGATCAAAAATAACAGATAAAACAAGAGCCATAGTTGTTGTTCATTGGGCTGGGCAACCAGTTGATCTTGAGAGCGTACACTCTATAGCAGAAGAATTTAACTTAAAGGTCATTGAAGACGCCGCTCATGCATTTGGCTCAGAGTACGAGGGAAAAAGAATAGGAAGCCACTCAGATTTTGTCTGTTTCTCATTCCAAGCGATTAAGCACTTAACATGCGGGGACGGGGGAGCTATTGCTTGCAAAAAAGAATCCGACGCAGACAGAGCTAGAAAAATTAGATGGTTTGGATTGGATAGAAAATATAAAGGACCAAGCAGATGGAGTCAAGATATTGCGGAAAGCGGATATAAGTATCACATGAACAACATCAACGCTTCGATTGGGTTAAACAATTTAAAAGAAATTGATTTTATTATTAATTCTCACGTAAAAAATCGCGGGTTTTACGACGACAACATTAATAACCCTAAAGTAACTAAAATGCGCAAGCCCTTAAACTCAGTAAGCTCTAGCTGGATTTACTCTATGCTTGTTGATGATAGAGAAGATTTTATTAATCATATGACCAAAAACAAAATAGGCTGTGACAGGGTTCATGTTAGAAATGATTTTTACACAGTATTTGGCGGTATTAAAAAAGAATTATCTAATTTAAATATTTTCGATAAAACGCTAGTAAACATTCCAGTTGGATGGTGGCTATCTAAAGATGATGTACGTCATATAATAAACACAGTCAATAGATACTAAAGTGAAAACAAATTTAATAGTTGTACATTATTTTGGCCCCAAACGTAGACAAACTATGCGAGAAAGACTAAACCCTTTTTTTTGCCTAGAGAGTCAAGTTAAATTTCTGCTTAAATATAAACATCAATTAGATCAGATAACTTTTGTTGTTAATGGCAATATCCCAGATGGCTATTATCAAACAATCAAACCACTTGAAGAAAAATACAATACAGTTACAATAAACAGGGAAAATATAGGATTATCTTATGGAGGTTTTGCGGAAGCCGCATCTAAGTATATAGAAGATTTCGATTTTTTTATATTCCTTGAAGATGATTGGGTTTTTTGCCACGATCATTTTGACCAGTATCTTTTTGAAAAATTTAAAAAGAATAAAAATACATCAATGGTTTGCGCAGTCTCCTCCGAAAGCGACCCTGCATCAGAGAAGATTCACGGCAAACACGCATCTGTTTCAATATATTGTTCGTCAAAAGACAAAATTAAAGAAATAATTAAAAAGCACGGCCACTTTCCATACTCAGCCAATGGTTATACTCTAGGTCAGCATTTCCAAACTAATTTGTTTTTTCACATTGGCGAGGTTGTAGACATTACGGATGATTTTTATGTCAGGTTTTTGGACGCAAGGGGCGAGCAGAGCTGGGGAGATATTAAAAACAAAGAATTAGTAACACAATTAGATTTTATAGATTAAAAATGAAAAAAGTAATAGTAACAGGCGTAACAGGGCAAGTCGGATCATACATGGCAGACTTTCTTTTGAAATTCACTAACTGCAAAGTCTATGGAACTATCCGTAGATTAAGCGTTCCAAATCACGATAATATTAAGCATATTAAAGATCCAAACTTTGAGCTTGTCGAAATGGATCTCGGGGATGAACATAGCATTAGATCCTGCGTTGAGGAGATTAAGCCAGATTATTTTATTAATTTTGCTGCTAATTCTTTTGTTGGTAATAGTTGGAGAATGCCAGTTAATCATTTTCAAAACAATACAATGGGAGTCCTTCATCAACTTGAAGCAATCCGTAAGTATTGCCCTGATTGTAAATACTATAACGCTGGTTCATCGGAAGAGTTTGGCGATGTTGCGTATAGCCCGCAAGACTTAAATCACCCGTCTAGACCTAGAAGTCCCTATGGGGCGTCAAAAGTTGCAGCTAGACAAATTGTCAAAGTTTGGCGGGACTCTTATGATCTTTTTGCTATTCAGGGTTATTTGTTTAATCATGAATCCGAGCGTAGGGGAGAAGAGTTTGTAACTAGAAAAATTACCAAAGCTGTGGCTAGAATTTCTAAATGCCTATCTGAAGGCAACCTCGACTTTGATTTGCTGGAGTTGGGTAATATGGACGCTAAGAGGGATTGGAGCCACGCAGAAGACTTCGTACGTGCTGTTTGGTTAATGCTGAACGAGGATACCCCAAAAGACTATCTTCTGGCTTCTGGGGAAACCCATACGGTGCGTGAGTTTGTAGAGTTAGCTTTTGAAAACGCTGGCATCAAAGGCTCTTGGAGTGGCAGTGGGGTAGATGAAAAATTTAATCTTCTTGGAGAATTTACATCTGGGATCTCTTTAGTTAAGGTAAACCCAGACTTTTATAGACCAGCGGAGGTTGAACTTTTATTGGGAGACCCATCTGAAGCTCAAAAAGATTTAAATTGGGAGAAAAGTGTTGACTTTGCTACATTAGTTCGTAGGATGGTAGCAAATGACCTTAAAGAAGTTAACTCCGCATAAAAGAAGACAAGCTGTTATTGACAGATTGGTAGAAGTACCAAAGGATCAAAAAAGATTCTTCTGGGCTAGGGAGATGAAGCTTTTGAAGGATCTTGAAGCTAGATACTCATTGGAATTCTTAGAGGTAGCTACATTCCCCAAGAAGTACGACAGTCTCGCATACATAGTTTCCCAACCATTGGTGAAGCCGATGGATAGGAAATGGAGAAATTTTAATTTTAAAGCCGACCTATCTAAATACGATACGTTTGATTTAGGAGAAAAGACTGGAAACGACTACGTTCCAGTGGATAATAAACCAAAGAATACAAAAGAACTATTTAAATGAGCGATAAAGATTCAGAACTACTAGAAAAATTTCTTAAAGACAAAAAAGAAGATCATTACAACTTCGAAGATGCTGTTGATTATAAAGCTTCGAGCGGCTCCCTACAACTTGATTTAATGCTTAATGGGGGATTCGGTCCTGGCCTTCATCGTTTCGTTGGAATGAACGAGGGCGGAAAAACATCGGCCTCATTGGAGGTGATGAAAAATATGCTAAACGACGTTCCAGGATCTAAAGGGTTTTATATCAAAGCTGAAGGTCGGCTTTCTAATGAAATGATGAAAAGATCTGGCGTAAGATTTGTTTTTTCAGCTAAAGATTGGGTAGAAGGAACTTGTTTCGTTTTTGAGAGTAATATTTATGAGGTTGTAGTTGATGCAATACATACTTTGGTTGAGAAAAACGAAGATAAATTCAAATATTGTTTCATCCTAGACTCAGTGGATGGATTGATTTCTAAGCAGGATATAGAAAAATCATTTTACGATTCTAACAAAGTTGCTGGTGGTGCTGTTATCGCAGCCAACTTTATGAAGAGAATGTCTATTAAACTTACAAAAAGGGGCCATATGGCCATCTTCATCAGTCAAGTGAGGGCAGACATTAAGATCGACCCATACTCAAAGGCTCCTGTGCGTCAGACATCCGCAACTGGAGGTAACGCCTTGCTTCACTTCGCTAATTATATTATTGAATTTGAACCTAGGTATAGAGGGGATATGATTCTGCAAGATCCATCTAAAAAGCAACCCTGCCCTAAAACTAATCCAATTATTGGGCATTGGGCTAAAGCTACTATTAAAAAATCCCCCAATGAAAAAACAAACAACACAATACCTTACCCAATTCGCTACGGAAGAACTAATGGTACGTCAATCTGGGTTGAAAAAGAACTTGTAGATTTGTTGTATATGTGGGAGTTTATCAGTAAAAAAGGAGCATGGATTACTGTTGGCGAAGAGCTGAAAGATATGGTTAAAGATTTTTGCCCAGATGTTCCAGAAAAAATTCATGGAGAAGCCAATGTGTTCAATTTTATTGAAGAAAACAAAAGTTTGTCTGAGTTTTTGATAAATTATTTTAAATCTAATATTACAGAATTGGTGTAAATAACCCCAACAACGCCCTCCACGCCACTCCACGATGCGCACCAGGAGGGTTACTCGTTTATGAAATTTAAAACCCTGTACGGAAAAGAAAAAGATTTAAGAAACGCCCATAAGTACAAAATCAAGTGGAATGGCAAGTGCCGTAGTAAGTTTCAGGCCGAAGTTAGAAAGTATCTTTATCAATACTGGAAATATGATGCCGTGTACGAAGAATTTAAGGTGGTTGGCACTCAACTCTCTCTAGATTTTTACAACCACACCAAAGGTATAGCTATAGAAGTGCAAGGTGCGCAACACTTGCAATTTGTTGAGTTTTTTCATAAAACTAGAGCTAATTTCTTGAGCCAAATACGTAGAGATGATAAAAAAATGGATTTTTGCGAGATCAATAAGATAGAATTGTTGCAAATATACCCAGATGACAAATTGTCAGAAGAATTTTTCGCAAAACTTTTGGGGTAGTGTAAAATAATTTACATGGATAAACCAAAATTCAAGCAATTCGAGCTTCCAGATAAGATTTTAAGACAATTATACGAACTAACTGGCTCTGCGGAGTGCTATAAAGGATTTATAATGGCTTATTGCGATGAGAATGGAACTCCAATTATTTATACAAATTGCGAATCACAGATAACAGAATCTGGACTAATAAAATCTATTGAAAATTATATTCAAGAATGTTCTCAGAATATTTTTGAAGCAGAAGAAGAACTAGATTAGTCCTTGACAATATCTACGACGTATGTATTATGCGTTGTATATGATATATAGCCTCGAAATAGAAAAGCAAGTCCTAGCAGCCTTCATCCAGAAACCAAAGGTTCTGTTTAATTTCATGCACCTCATTGGAGAGTCTGATTTTTACGACAATTCCCTTCTACATAGAACTCTGTTCGCTGTTCTAAAGAGAGCTTCTGAGCGAGACGAGCAAATTGACGATATTGTCTTAGTTCAAAGAATTCAAGATCTTGGGATTAAGTTTGAAGAAAATATTTCATTGATAGATTACGTTCGCTCGTTATCTATGCGCAAGATCCACTCTGAAGAAAAGATTGAGTCGTCAATCAAGGAGCTAAAGAAGTACAGCGTTCGTAGGGAAATTAGCAAGACTGCCAAGAAAATCTCTGATTCTATGAAGGCTCTTTCTGCGGATATGCCTTACCTAAAGATCATCGAGTCTGCTGATCAGATTTATAACGAAAACATCAACATGTTCGAAGTTGGGTCCGATGTCCCAGAAAACATTTTTGAAGGAATGGAAGACTTTATTGAAGAGCGCGGCAATAACCCATTAGAAGAATTTGGCATGATGGGGCCTCACGAAAAAATCAATGATATCTACGGCTCTCTTCTGCGCCCAGGAAATATCACGGTCATTGTTGCTCGCTCTGGTGTGGGTAAGACACAGTACTGTATGGATTACTCCACCAAGGTTTCAGCAAAATACGATGTCCCAGTTCTTCATTTTGATAATGGCGAGATGAGCAAGGAAGAATTGATTATTCGGCAATGTGCCGCACTATCTGGCGTGCCATCCTATCTACTAGAAAGCGGCAAGTGGAGACAGGCTGGAGCGGAAACTGTTCAAAAAGTAAGAGCAGTGTGGAAGAAGGTTAAAAATTTAAAATTCTACTATTACAATGTTGGTGGAATGGATGTTGATTCAATGATTAATAGTCTTAAAAGGTTTTACTACTCAAAAGTTGGTCGAGGCAATAAAATGATTTTTTCCTTTGATTACATTAAAACTGCTTCAGATAGCGGGGGCGGGAATAAAAACGAATGGCAAACAGTAGGTGAAATGGTAGACAAATTTAAAAAATGCATCCAAAAAGAAATACTTGAAGATGGCAATCCAGTGATACCAATGATCACTTCTGTACAATCCAACAGAAGCGGGATTACAACTAACAGGCAAAGTTCTAATATCGTTGACGACGAATCTATTGTTTCTCTTTCAGACCGAATCACTCAATTTTGCTCGCATATGTTTATTCTTCGTCAAAAAACAAATGATGAAATTGCAGAAGAGGGGCCTCAGTTCGGGACTCATAAATTAATCAATGTTAAGTCCCGACACCTAGGTAAGGATATTGCTGGGGCAGTAGAGCCTGTACAGGTAGACGACACTCTTCGTAAGAATTTTATGAACCTTTCGTTCCATAATTTCAACATCACAGAGTGTGGAGACTTGCGAGATATTATGAGCTTCAGAAATAATGGGGGCGATTTGGTCTCAAGTGATTCTTCTAACATTCCATCCTTCGATGATCTATGAGTGAGTACAAACATTCATTAGAAAAGTTAGGTTACACCTTGCAAGATTGCGGCTCTCACTGGAGAACTCGCGCAACCTTCCGCAATGGAAAAACAAACACTTCTCTTATAATATATAAAGACTCTGGAGTATGGAGGGATTTTGGCGGAGATGACCAAGCAAAACCTTTTACCGCTCTAATCAAGGAGACTTTAAAAACAGAAGATCCTAAAGCTCTCAAAGAGTATATGATCAATAATCCAAACCAAAAAGGGTTTGAAACAAAGAAAGAAGACGTTATAGAAATGGAAAAAATTTACCCAGAATCACATTTAGAAAAACTACTGCCAATGAAAACCTTCTATGAGAAAAGGGGGATATCTTCATCTATTCAAGATGAATTTAAATGCGGCTACGCTGGGGGAGGTAAGATGTACCGCCGTATAGTTTTCCCCATCCATAATCTAGATGGACAAATTCATGGCTTTTCTGGTCGTTCAGTTACTAACGATGAACATATTCCAAAATGGAAACACATGGGGCGTAAGAGTGGATGGGTCTACCCTCACCAGCTCTCTCACAAGCCGATAGAAGACTTTAACGAAGTTATCTTAGTGGAGAGTATCGGGGACTGTCTTGCTCTCTATGAAGCTGGTTTTAAAAACGTATTGGTTACTTTTGGTCTTGACGCTTCGCCAACACTTATATCTTATTTAAATTCCTTTGATCTTCATAGGATTATTATAGCGACAAACAATGATAACACCAAGCAAACAAACTCTGGAGCCTTGGCATCAATTAAGATAGCTTCAAAATTGGCTTCCGTGTTTGATCTTTCTGTGATTAAAATAAACCCACCTCTATGTAATGATTTTGGAGATATGCTAGAATCCGATACAGGTAAACTTAGCGGCTTTACAGAATGGTACGACCGATGCAATAAATGGAGCCTAGGGGATGACAAATTTCAACAGTATATCTTGAAGCAAATTAAATCAAACGAGGCGTTATCAAAAAACACTCACTGCAAAAAATTAATCAAAATTTTAAATGGAAGTTAAATTATCAGCAAGTCGCATTAAGACGGCGCAATCGTGTAGTTGGATCTACTGGACAAAATACAAGCAAAAGCTACCAGACACTAATAATGATGGAGCTAGACGAGGCACTGTGTGTCACAATGTTTTTGAATTCCTTTCAAAGGAAAAGACGAAGACTCACTTTAATAAAGTTGTGAAAGCTCAAGATCCTTTTGCCGCTAAAGCTGTCAAAGATTTGATCATGTCAGATGCCACAGAACTAGGGGTTACAGACGAAGATAACATGACTATGATCAAAGAGATGATTCTCAATGGTCTTGGTTGTAATTTCCACGGGGAAGACTTGGGTGTGCCAGACGAAGCTCACGCCGAGTTGGATTTTGACATTGAAAAAAACGGATACCATATCCGAGGCTTTATTGACCAACTCTTTCTGTATAAGGATAAAAAGATAGCTATTATCCGAGATTACAAAACAAGCAAGAAGATGTTTGAAGGCAAAGAAAAAGAAGACAACCTGCAAGACTACATGTATTGCTTGGCTATTAAACACCTATTTCCAGAATACGTAAATAGAACTTCAGAATTCTTGTTTTTAAAGTTTGACTTAAACAAAAACGGGCTAATGAAGATGGAGCCTATTGAAGAAGATGATCTAGAAGGTTTTGAATTGCAATTGGCATCAATCCAAGGTTATTTGGAGAATTTTGATGAAAAAGATGCAGTGGCCAATTTTGCTTTAGATAAAGGCTTCCCTTCCGATGGCTCCTTCGGCGGCAAACTTCAATGCGGCTTTGCAAAAGAAAAAGGACAACTCAAAAAAGATGGCACTGTGATGTGGCATTGCCCTTATAAGTTTGATTTTTTCTACGTCGAAATTAAAAACAAAGATGGAGAATTTGCTTCTTCATGCTTCCAAGATGATTTCGATAAGGAGATGGTTCCAGAAGGTGGTAGTCACGAAGTAAAATATTACGAAGGTTGCCCAAAACACTTGACAAAGCGATATTAATACAATAGCGTAGCTAAATGATTCCATTATTTAAAACTCATTTTTCAATTGGTCGCAGTATTTTGCGAATCAATGATATTGATCGCATCTGTACAGATAACAAGATTGAAGATGTCTTCATAGTAGAAGACTCTATGACTGGGTTTCCAGAAGCTTTTAGATCGTTTGGGAGTCGTCTTAAGTTCGGCCTTCGTGTGTCTATATACAATGATGATGAAAACGAAGAATCAGAAAGTAAGGTGTTGGCTTTTGCAGACGGAGATGAAGGATGTAAGGATCTATACAAGTTACATACCGAAAGCTTCAGTAAAAAATTAAAAACGCCTTGGTTCGACTACGATAATCTAAAGTTTGCAATCCCATTTTATGATTCATTCTTACATAAAAACCTTACTAGTTTTGCCAACTGTATGCCGCACCTGCCAAACGAGATGGATTTTATTATGGAAGACAATAATCTCCCCTTTGACTTTTTACTCAAAGAAAAAGTTAAGGAGTATACTAATATTAGCTCTAAAAGAAGAATAACAAAAGCCAAATCTATTTATTATGAAAACAAAGAAGATGTTGAAGCGTTTCAAACATACAAATGCATCTGCAATCGTCAGCCTGGTAGACAAGCCAGTTTATCTAATCCACGACTTGACCATTTTGGCAGTGATCGTTTTTGCGTAGAAGCATGGAAGGAGGACAAATAATGGAAGAATTACTTAGATTTAAATTCGATCAAAAATATGTTATCTTTGATACCGAAACCGAAGGGTTAAACCTTGTGTCGTCAAAACCTTGGCAGTTGGCTTATATCGAAGCTACTGGTAAAAAAATAACGAAGAAACACAATAGATTTCTAAAATGGGACGATTTGAATGTTTCAGATGGTGCGGCTCGGATCACAGGGTTCGACAGGCGAGACTACGAGTCCAAAGCTGAAGATCCAGCTGCTGTGTTCAAAGATTTTATTGAGTTGATTAACCAAGATGACGTTATTATCGTCGGTCAAAATATCTTGGGGTATGATTTGTATATGCTGGGCGTGATTGCTCGGAACCTGAATCTAAAAATGGATTACTCTTTCGCTAGTAGGTGTTTCGATACGAAGGCTATCGCCACGGCCATTGCCAAGGGCAATAAGACGCCCGACAAGGACGAGTTTCTAACTTGGCAGCTAAGATACCTAAATTATAGAGAAAGGAAGTTAAAGACTAATCAGAAGTTCTTGTTGCAGCATTACGATATTCCTTTCGATGAAAACCAACTGCACGATGCTTTGTACGATATCGAAAAGAATTTTGAAATTTTTCAAAAACAGATCTGGGAATTAGATATATAACGGTGTAATACATCTTATGAGAAGACACGATATTGTTTCATTTGAGAGTATAGAAAAATTCATCCAAACCATTGAGTGGGGCAAAATAAACCTACCAAAAGAGGTTGTTTCTATAATCAAGAGTCTAAACTCCTTTAAAACGGATAGTTTAGATGGGTCATTGTCAAATTACCTAGTTTCTTTAGAGGGCAACCTCAAATCGCAGCATTTCGAACAGTATGAATACGTGGGAAATAATGAGGTTTCTCAAAAAATGTCAATCAAGAAAAAAGGGGAGTATTGGATGGATGAAGATTTTCAAGGGTCAATCACAATTAGCCCACACACAGGAATAGATGTTATTGATAAAGACTGGAGTGTCGTATTTGAATTGTCTTTTTCCGACGGTGTTTTGCAAAAAGTTTGCTGCATCTCTGTAGAGTCAACGGATAATATAGCAAGAAAAAATCAAGCCAAAGCCACAAAAGATAAGTTTGATCAAACACTCACAAAATTCCGCAATAGACTAATGTTTAATATCTTTTTTATAAATTATATTAAGTATTATGCGTACCCAGTTATGTTTTTTTGTACTAAAGCGGTTGTAAAGCATCCAAAATTTAAAAAAATCATTATAATTCTTTTGAATATCTTTGTTCCATTTAATAAGTACTTTTAGCTTGCAATTTTAAAGAGTATGCCTATAATAAAGGTATATGTTAGAATTAAAGCAATACAACCAGCCTATGCCAGTAGGGGTGAGACTACCCGAAATCGAAGTAGATGAGAAATTCTACAAAGAACTAGGTATACCTACTAGCGCATCTAATTTTGATCTCCTAAGAAAGCTTTGCTTAAAGGGCGTGAAAGATAGAGGGATTGGCTCTTTAGATAATAAGCAAAAGTATTACGATAGAGTAAAGATGGAGCTTACTGTATTAAAAGAGCTTGGTTTTATTGAGTATATACTACTTAACTGGGACGTTCTTAATTATTGTCATGAAAGTGGCATACCTACAGGCCCAGGTCGTGGCTCCGCTGCTGGCTCACTGGTTTTGTATCTTCTTCGCGTCACAAATGTTGATCCAATTAAGTACGATTTGTTTTTTGAGCGATTTGTATCCAAGAGCCGAGCCAAACAAATAGTATCTGATGGTATTACATATCTCGACGGATCGCTTCTGGCTGATGTCGATAATGATATTTCTTATGACCGAAGAAAGGAGGTCATCAAGTATATTGAGAAAAAGCACGAAGGTAGAACTTGCAAAATTCTCACCTTGAATACTTT
>Ga0233414_10000282_pt1 | contig 21552 bp, 40 predicted proteins | sample Na_anoxic_10_MG_FD_189020 | JGI IMG/M metagenome (GOLD analysis project Ga0233414, IMG submission 189020) | Seawater microbial communities from Saanich Inlet, British Columbia, Canada - Na_anoxic_10_MG | ecosystem: Environmental > Aquatic > Marine > Inlet | place: Canada: British Columbia... | reverse complement strand
ACCGAAGTGTCGTCGTTGTAATGTCGCATACATCTCTACAAGAAGATGGGGAGGATATTTGGTTGTCAAACTACTTAATAATAATTCCTCTTGGTACATCTTTTAATCTTTTGATGTAACCTGCTTCTACCAACTTCTTTATTCTGTAACTTGCTACTGAAACTGATTTCAATTTAAACCTCTTACAGATTTCATCTAAGCTCGGCATATATCCTTTTTTACTATTAAATGAGATTAGGAATTGCAAAGTTTGATGTTGGTGTTTTGTTAATGGTTTTCTCATATTGTTAAGTATATAGTATCTATTTAGTTTGTAAAGATGTAGGGTGTGGATAGTCAGGGTGGCTTTACTTAGCCACTATTTCCTAAGATTAAATAAATAAATGTTTTTACCTATTGTATTTTTATAGATAGCTTCACCTATTTCTAATTGTTTTTTTAATCTCTCTGCAAATGGTTTCAACTTTCCTTTATATTGTGTACGGATAGCTTTATCGTGATAAGTTTTTCCGTCAGATAGTCTCTCTATGATTTTTCCTTTTGATGTTTTACCAGCTAACACAAAATTAGTTGCTTGATAGATTATTCCTTCATGCCCTTGATTACAATCTGCATAAGATATTATTATTTTTATATCTGTATTATTTTTTAACCACCTCTGTGTTTTTCCTATAAAAAAAGATTCTGTATTTTTAGGTGTATCATCTATACAACAAAGTCTTCGTAATTCAATTAAGTCTTCTGATTTTTCAACATACTTTTTCCAAACATTTGCCATACCAAGTTTTCCGTACAACATAGCTCCAATTAGATTTTCATTATCATAGAGTCCAAAACAATAATCTGCCATCACTCCGTTTATTGATTTTGAGTAATGCCACTTTTCTATAAAATCCCTTACTTCATTTCTTGGCACTAATTTTACTTCAAAGTTTTTTACTTTCATTACCCCTATTATATAAAACTTCACCCCCACCTCCTAGCACTAGATGTGGACAACCCCCCCCCACTTCCAAAAGATGTGATGGTTTGGTAGAATAGAAACCAGCAGTCCTTTCCATAAATCAATAACCCCCAGCAGAAGTCTTCACTCTTGAGGGCTTTTGTGTTTTAATAGTGGGATGAAAAAACCTAAAGAGCAACCTATAAAAATAATCCAGCTAAATGTATTTCCATATGATGTGATGGTTTCTTTTGGAAATAGTGTAGAAGAAATTAAAAAAGAACTCACTAAATATAAAGTTGAGTTAGACGAAGAAACGGAAGGGTATCTAAAAAAGTCTGGTGTAGCTCACACAGTAAAATTACCTAACAGAGCAGTCTTAATTTATTTTGTGGAAAAACCTACTTATGGAGTAATAGCCCACGAAGCATTCCATGCAGTCTGGATGATACTCGCAACAATGGGAGTAGAACCAAGTGTAGAGAGCGAAGAAGTTTATGCTTATATGGTTGAGTATCTGGTTAATGAGATATTAAAATAGTTTATCCCCCACATTTCCTTGACAGGTTGAGTCCTATTTGGTACTCTTAGAGTATGCACAAACTCGGAAAACTAATTATATATTTAATTACAAGCAGGGAGTTGTGTATATAGGTCTTTTCCGAGACCTGTGCAGTACACAGCTCCCTTTTTGTCGGTAAATTATTATGGATACAATAAAGATAAAAGATAGTAGTGGAGATAGAAAATATTTTACTATTATCCCAAACTACATAGCAAACCATTCTACTGCAAATGACCAAGCACTTTATTTTCAGATGAAGCGTTTTGCAGGAGAAGATGGAGAATGTTTTGCAAGTGAAGTAACCCTGATGGAAAAGTTAGGAATAGGTCGTAAAGCATTAAAGAAATCTATAAATTATCTACTTGACCATAGGTGGATTAAATTAGATGGAGTCATGCCAGTTCCAACAAAAGGTGGTATGCAAGACATAAAAGTTTATTCAATAGTAGATATTTGGCAACAGAATGTAAATGAGTATCAAGGGGTAGCTGAAAGCACACCCCTTACAGACAAAGGGTCGGCTGAAAGAACAGGGGGGGTAGGTCAAGAGTTATCCAAAGGGGTGGTTGAAAGAGCATCTAATAAGAACCAGTATAATAAGAACCATATTAAGAAGACAGCGTACGGTGAGTTCTTAGGTGTGTTACTAACTCCAAACGAATACCAGAAGTTAATTGACCTTATGGGAGAAGATAACGTTAAAGGATTAATCTTTGAGTTAGATACTTACATCGCCTCAAAAGGAAAACAGTATAAATCCCACTACGCCACACTCCAAAGCTGGGCTAGGCGTAAAGCAGGAGAGCAACAAGGTAAAAGAAAGGAGATTATTGGGTTAAGTTAAAATAATATGAAAACATTTAAAATATTAAATTTATACGCAGGAATAGGAGGTAATAGGAAAAATTGGAAAGGATTGTTTGATATTGATAATCAATTTAAAGTAACTGCTGTTGAGAATGACCCCCTACTGGCAAAGATATATCAAAACATTTTTCCTAATGATGAGGTAATTGTTGCAGATGCTCATCAATATCTACTAGAGAATTACAAAGAATTTGACTTTATTTGGAGTAGTCCACCTTGTCAGACACATTCATCATTTAGACATAATATATGTGTACGATATAGAGGTACAGAACCAAAATATCCTGATCTGACTCTGTACGAAGAAATACTATTTTTAAAGCACCATTTTGAGGGTAAGTGGGTTGTTGAAAATGTCAAACCATATTACAAACCTCTTATTGAAGGAAAGCTATTACAACGACATTTATTCTGGTCTAACTTTGATATCCCTGACAAAGAATTTACAAAAGATAAAATAAGAACTGCACAGATTCCTGATTTACAAAAACTTTATGGTTACGATTTAAGTGAGTATAAATTAAAAAATAAAAGACAAGTACTAAGAAATTGTGTCAGTCCTGAATTGGGATTACACATATTAAAATCAATATGCAAAACAAACCCTACAAAATAATAATGAGCAGAGGAGACCACATACAGATAGACGCTGATGAACTACCAAATGTCTTAAAAGGAATTGTAGAAAAGAACCCAGTGATAGTAAGGAGAGGAATAATCAACCCTAGCTTCTATGTGTCTATTGTGAAAGATGAGGAGCGGTGGAGAAATCATCTAGAGAATATAAAATATATGAGTAATGAAGAAAAACTCTTATTAGAAGGTGTGCCACAGCTTAAAGATATGTTTAAAGATACTGTGTTGAAGCTAAAAGCGTAATTAGATAAGATTATTAACAACTATAAAGAATAAATATGGAAAAATGGGAATACAAAAAATTATATGTACCTCAAGACTATCAAATAGAGGAAGCTGGTAGAGAAGGGTGGGAGCTTGTAACAGTTATCTCTTTCTTGGGAGATAAAACTTATTTCTTTAAAAGAAAATCTAACCCAACTAAATAGATTATTAGATATGAAACTATTACAAGGAAATTGCCTAGAAATAATGAAAGATATAGAAGACAAATCTATTGATATGATTTTATGTGATTTACCTTACGGTACTACGGCGTGTAAATGGGACACAGTAATTCCTTTTGAGCCATTATGGGAACAATACAAGAGAATTATCAAAGATAATGGGGCGATAGTTTTATTTGGTTCAGAGCCTTTTAGTAGTCATTTAAGAATGAGTAATATTAAGAACTATAAATATGACTGGGTCTGGGATAAGAAAAAAAGTGGAAATCCATTAAATGTCAAATATCAACCACTTAAAATCCATGAAAATATATTAATATTTAGTTTATCATCAAGTACCTATTCACCAAAAATAATTATGAATTATAATCCAATAATGACAAAAAGAGCAAGGATAGTTAATAGCGGTACTGTTAAGATTAATGATTGCGAACAATTCCATAGTAAATTAGATGGTAAAAATAGAACATACACGGAAAAATATCCTGTCAGTATTATTATTAGTAGTAATGCGAATCAAACAAAAAGACTTCACCCTACCCAAAAACCAGTAACACTGATGGAATACCTAATCAAAACATACACTAATGAAAATGACCTAGTACTAGATAATTGTATGGGAAGTGGTACTACTGGTGTGGCTTGTAAGAATTTAAGCAGAGATTTTATAGGAATAGAATTAGATGAAGAATATTTCAAGATAGCAAAAGAGAGGATAAAGAATAGTGTTAAACAAGAAACTTTAATTTAATATGAAAACAATCCAAGACACCCTAAAAACCTACACCATAGAAAAGAAAGGAGCTACCAGTGAACGTGCTGATTTGATTGGCAGATTTCACACAAAGCTAAACCAAGAGAGAAAGGGTACAAAATGGAAACCTTTATCAGTTAAATTCGTAGCAGTAAAGCTTGGTCACCTTTCTGTATCAGACCTATATTTCTTTTGGAAGCGTTGCAATGAGGGAGAGTTCGGTAAAATCTTCTTCGGTGCTCTTAAGAATAAATAGTATGAGAAATAGATATAAAGGAAAATGTGAATTATGTGGGATAGAGGTACTACCAAAACAAGGTCGCTGGAGGCTTACTCCTAAACAAGTACAAAACTACACTGGTTTAAGATGTCGTCCTTGTAGTACTACAACCAAGAAAGGTGTGAAACTAATAAAGCATAGATTAGCCACAGCATTAAAGCTAAAGTAAATATGAAAGCAAAAGAATTAGAAAAAATAATGCTCTCAAAAGCAACAGAGAAAGTAGGAAAGATAATAAAGGCTTCAGAAGAGAAAGCAAGGAAGTATAACTTTGAGCAATTTATAAAATCACTATGAAAACAATAGAAGAAAAAACAAATTATTTTTTTAGGAACGCATTGATAACTTACAATCGCGCGAATGGATTTAAGAACCCTATTGAAACCGCGGACAAAGATATAAAAGAATTTTTAGAGTTAGTCATACATAAAACCCTCCAAGAGGAGAGGGACTTGATAATAGAAATGTTAAAGAATTATGATAACAACATTGATGACATCATAAACAAACTAAAATGAAAACAAAATTATATGTAACATCAAAAATAAGTAGAGTTCGTTATATGTGCGGATACTGCCACCAAATAACAGATTACGAAACCGATGGACTCCCGACAGTGGGACAATGTCATTCTTGTCTTAAAAAGTTAGAATGGGAAGTTATTAACATCTAGTGATTGCACAACACAAAACAGTTCGTTACAATAGAATAAAGGTCGTCTTACTTGCAAGTATAAACAAACAAAATCTATGTCAGAAGAAGAACAACAAATGGAATCAGATAACAATCCGCAAGAACAATCTGTTCCACAAGAAGAAGCTCCACTTGAAGCTGACTCTGGTACAGAGGAGGAAGTAGAAGTTTCAGAAGGGGAAGACGAAGAGAGTTCAGCAGACGAAGAATAGTATTTTGAATATTGGGGATATAAATAAAACGAGACAATCCATATGGGCTGTCGGTGGTGATAATGTAAGTCCTTTACCCCCAATTTTCAGAACATTATGAAAAAAGGAGATAAAAAAATATTTGATAACATTGAGATACTTCAAAGAATGCTCACTATGAGAAATAATGGCTGGACTGTAACCGCCTTGGCTAGATATTTTGATTGTCATCATTCTTCAGTAATCCACCAATGTAATAGACATGAAATCAGACCAACTTCTATCAGAATAGACAAAGCTAAACTCATAAGAGTAGAGAATAAAAAAAAGATAAAGGAGATACCAGAACCTAACAGAACAAACCAAGAAATCTCAGCAAATGTAAAAGAGTTTAAAACTAATCCAGTTGACTATGAAGGGGAAAAGTTATTCAACAAAGACTATCAACAGTTACTAGCTGAGGCAGAAATGAGGAGTGTTAAGAATAAAAAACTCAAAGCATCAGATTTATTTTATTAAGATATGAAAGAAGAAACTAAACTAAAAAATTGGACTAATGGTAAATGGAAGAAAGAGTTTTGGAAGACTTTTGCAGAGTATATAAAAAAAAGAGATAAAGGTATTTGTTTTAGTTGTGGTCGTAAAGCAGAAGGCCTGGGTTATCATGCTGGGCACTTTATCCCAAAATCAGTAGGAGGATTAACCCTTTACTTTCATGAGGATAATGTTAGAGGACAATGTTATAATTGTAATATAAATCTTGGAGGTAATCAGTGGGAATACGGACAAAGACTTGGAGAGGAAAAAGTTGCAGAACTGATGGAACTAAAAAAAGCATACAGAAAAATAACCAATCAAGAATACTTAGATTTAATTGAAGAATATAAAATTAAATTGGAAAATGAATAAACTACTATCAACACTTTGGATATTAATAGCACTATCACTTCTTATCTTTTTAGTCTTGTTTAACATCGCTTGGTACAAGACCTCAAAATTGGACTGTAGGCAGACACAGGAGAAATATAGTAGGGATTACTACCCACAGTCCGACTTTCCCTATAAAGCCCTTAAACAGGCAAAATAGAGCTTCTAGGGGGTATTATAAGGTAACTAATAATGATATGAAAGAAATGTTAAATAAAATAATACAAGGTGATTGTTTAGAGGTAATGAAAGATATACCTGATAATTCTGTTGATTTGGTTTTGGCTGACCCTCCCTATGGAATAACAAAAGCTGATTGGGATAAAGTACCTAAAAAAGAATATTTTGATGAGATATTTAGGATAAGTAAAAAACAGATTATATTTGGAGGACATTTTATGAATTTACCAGTTAAAGATGGTTGGATTATATGGAATAAAATGCCTTTCTTAAAAACAACAAATCAAGCTGAACTTATTTGGACATCATTTCTAACTAAGAATAAAATAATAGATTTTAGATATGCTGGTAATGTTGTTGGTAATAAAAGACCAGACTATAAAAGACCAAAAGTTATATTTACATCACAAAAACCAGTAGAATTTATTAAACTTCTTTTAGAGGAATATTCTGAAGAAAACGATATGGTATTAGACCCTTATATCGGCTCTGGCACTACCGCAGTTGCTTGTAAAGAATTAAATCGCAACTTTATAGGAGTAGAACTATCAGAGGAGTATTGTAAAATCGCAGAAGATAGGTTAAAACAACAAACTTTAAAATAAAACAAACATGCAAGAAATAAAAAACATACAACAATCCATTACAAGACAAAGACAGATAATGAAATTAAAGTATTAAAAGATGATATAGGTATCTTGACAGAGGGAACGAGTAAGGCTTTGAAAGATGTAAAAGGGCTACAACCAAAGGGTTTCTGGGATATTTTTAAACGGGGATAACTCGCTTGACAGGTCTTTGAAAATAATATAGTATAAGAGTATTAATAGCTTGACACTAGAAAAGGATACCTTCTGTCAAGCGGGTATCCTTTTTTGGTTTAACGGTAAAATATGAATTATGACATTTATATCAATTCAAAAGGTTGGATAGTAAAGAAGAATGAATTTTATGCACAACACGGATATTATTGTGATAGGTGTGGAGAAAACAGGAAAGGATTTCTTAACATACACCACAAACATTACAAGACACTCGGAAATGAGAACGTAAAGAGAGATTTATTAGCTTTATGTAAGAATTGTCACGCAGAATATCACGCAACATTTGGCAAAGAGCCAGACGAGTTCACTTCTTACAAGTTTATGAGGTGGAAAAATCCAAAGAAGCTAAAGATTTATGAGATTGAAACAGTAAAGGTCGTAATAAATAAGGATAAAAGTAAGAAGTTAAAATCATCTTTAAGATTTCAAAGAGATAGATACGAATTAAAGTTAAAGAAAGCGATGGATTTACTGAAGGCACAGCAGTCGTAGAGAACCTCAAGGGGTAGTTCATTGGCACATGGAGAGACTTAATCACTGGTGTCGCAACCAATATTAAGCGCGTTTATAAATTACTAGTTTTGTAAGTTGCTATCTCTCCAGTTGCCAGTGAATTACTACACCCTAACCAAGGCTTATCAATTTAATAAAACAAAACTATGTCAAATTCTATAACTGGTATAGAGAAAGACATTAAAGACAGCGAAATAATTGAAGTAAATGGTGTTAAGTATCAGAAGATTTAACCCAACACTTATAAGAATAATTAGAAAGAGATATGGAATTTAAACACGAACATTGTGATGATTGTTATACAGCAGGAACCTTAAATGAAGGATATTGCCGACTTCCTAAGTGTGATTGTCACATAACTACCCCAAACAAAGAATTATAAGAACTAATGAAATAATTTATGGAGAAAGAAAAAACACTAGCACAATGCGATATATGTCATGCAGTAAGGGTTTACGAAACAGTTATCTTTTACCAAAATGAACCATGTAAAAACTGCGGACAAAATAGAGATAGAAGTTTAACTGAGATAACAAGATTTTAACTCCCAAACCCCTATGGAAATAAAAGAAATACGAAGTAAAGTATTAGATGACCATATTTGTAGATTTAATGATGGTGAACAGCTTTGTTATTGCTTCACTAAAGGTTTTGACGCTGGTTTCCACACACTACTACAAAGTGAGATTGAGAGGCTTGAAACGGAAAAAATAGGGCAGAATGTTATCATAAATAAAATTGCAAGAGCTAAATATAAAGAAGCTAATCACGACAATGGCTACAACCAAGCCCTCACAGACACCATCACCCATTATAAGAAGTTACAGGAGAGTATAAATAAAGAAATATGAAAAAATACGAATATAAATGGTTAAGTACCAATTCCATAGAAGAATTGAATAAGCATGCTCAAAATGGTTGGCGTGTTATATCTACAAGTTACTCTGCTGGTGGGAATATATTGTCAATTTTTTTAGAAAGAGAAAAGGACTTGTGCAAGTAAGAGTTAAATAAATAAGGCTTGACGTAGGTAAACAATTAAAGGTATAATGGGAAGAATGTTACACCTCATATTCAGTGTACTAAAACTATCTCCTCTAAGACCAGACTGGTGGTACGCAAATATAATAGATAATAAGAATTATCCCCACCCTCACATTGAAAAAAAACAGTATAGTGATAAAATATTAAGAATAAGACAAAAAAATCTTAACCAAGACAAATGGCAGATATCAAGCAAAAAATAAGAAAAGATATATTAGAAGCATCATTCTCTGCAGGTGCTTGTCATATCGGCAGTTCGTTAAGCTGTGTAGATATAATGGTAGATTTATTTTACAAGACATTACAAAAAGATGATGTCTTTTTATTTGGTAAAGCTAGTGGTGTAGCCACATATTACTCAATACTAGCTGACAAAGGTATATTTCCAAAAGAGAAACTCCCCTATTATCTTAAAAACTATCCATTACCGAGTGTAGAAGTACCAAGTGTAGTACATAGCTTTGGAAGTTTAGGACATGGACTTTCAGTAGCTTGTGGTATGGCTTTAGGAGACAGGAAAAGAAAAGTATATATATTACTTTCAGATGGAGAGTGTCAGGAGGGTTCAACATACGAGGCAGTCCTATTCGCAAAACAACATAAGCTTAAAAATTTGTATGTAATTATTGATAATAATTCTTTACAAGCTCTCGGAAAGACAGATGATATTTTAAAAGTAGACTTTAGTTTCTTCAAAAGAAATTTACCAAATTGTAGAGTTGTAAAAACAATTAAAGGTAAAGGGGTAGATTTTATGAAAGGGTACGAATGGCACTATGAGAATTTATCAGAAGAACTGTTGGATAAAGCACTTAAACAAATATAGTATGGATTTAAGACAACCATTTTTTGATGAGATATTAAAGATTGCAAAAAAAGATAAAGATATCTTAGTGCTTATATGTGATTTGGGGTATTCATTTTATGAAAAATTTGAGAAAGAATTACCTAATCAAATTATTAATATGGGTATAGCTGAACAAAATGCAATTGGTGTAGCAGCAGGTTTAGCTAGAGCAGGGAAGAAACCATATGTATATTCAGGTTCAATCTTTCTCTCATCAAGGGCTAATGAGTTTATAAGAGATGATGTGGCTTATGCAAATCTAAATGTTAAGTTGATAGGTACTGGAGCATCAGGCTTTTTAGGCTTCACACATAACTGGATGGGCAAAGAGAATGATTTAGACCTAATTAAGAACATGCCGAACATAACACATTGTAACCCGATAAAGAGAGAGACATTAAAAAAAGCATTATTAAGTAATAAACCATTATATATAAGAATATGAGTATAAAATTTTTTGACCCCGCAAAACAATATTTAAAGTACAAAGACGAAATAGATGAAGCTATGCAAGATGTTCTCTTGAGAGGAGATTTAATATTAAGAAAAGATGTAGAAGAGTTTGAGGAAAATCTAGCTAAGTTTGTAGGTACAAAATACGCAACTGCTCTCAACTCGGGAACAGACGCCCTCTTCTTAACTTTAAAGATGTTAGGAGTTAAAGAGGGAGACAATGTGATTACCTGCGGACACACTTTTCACGCTACAGTAGAAGCTATACATAACTGTGGAGCTACACCAGTATTAGTAAATGTAGGAGAAGATGGAATGATGAATGTAGACGAAGTCTTAGAAAAGATAAACCCATTTACCAAAGCGATAATTCCAGTACATCTTATGGGTGACATGTGCGATATGAAAGCCCTAACAGAAGGAACTGACTTGCCTATCATTGAAGATGCTTGTCAGGCTCTTGGTGCTGAAAGAGATGGAAAGAAAGCAGGAGCTTGGGGTTGGGCTGGTTGTTTCTCATTCTACCCTGCTAAGATATTAGGTTGCTTTGGAGATGGTGGAGCTATCACAACAAATGACAAAGAATTAGCTGATGAGATGAAAGATTTAAGAAATCACTATAAATATAACCCTGGCAAGTGGGGATATAATTCACGTTTAGATAACTTACACGCCGCAGTTCTTAATGTGAAGATTAAATACTTACCAAAAATGTTGGCGAGGAGGCAAGAGATAGCAGATTTATATGATTACAATTTAAGTCATATTAAGGAGATTACATTACCAGTAATGAGAAAAGGTAGAGTATATCAGGATTATATTATAAGAATAGAACATAGAGATTGGTTGGAGAATTTCTTGGAAGGAAGCGATATAGAGACAATGAAAAACGACTATCACTTCCCTGCTGATTGTCCTAAACCGTTAAAAACTGTAGAACTAGAGCAACAGACATTAAGACTTCCTTGTAATGATGTAATAACAGACGAAGAAGTACATAAAGTAATTGAGGCAATACATGAATACTATAGTTGATAAAAGAATATTAATTTCGGGGGGTGCAGGTTCAATTGGTAGTGAGCTTGTAAGACAGCTTGCCATTGATAATAAGATTTTTATCTTGGACATAAATGAAAATAATACCTTTCTTTTAAGGGAAGAGATGAGAGAAAAAGGATATTGGGTACATTCAAGAACTGGAGATATTAAATGCAAGAGTACCGTGTTTGATGTGTTTAGTGACTTTAAACCAGAGATAGTATTTCATTGTGCAGCACTTAAACATGTAACACCAAACGAGGAATATCCTAGAGAAGCGGTAGAGACTAACATACTAGGAACTTTAAACTTAATTGAAGAAGCAAAGAAGTGGGAATGTTTAGAGAAGTTTGTATTTATCTCAACAGATAAGGTCGTTAATGCAAACTGTAATATGGGAATTACAAAGCTGTGTGCAGAGGGGTTAGTGAAAGGTGCAGGAGAGAAATTTGTCGCAGTAAGGTTTGGTAATGTAATGAACAGTCAAGGTAGTGTATTGAAGATATGGGAACGACAAGTAAGGAATAAAGAACCTATCACGATTACAGATAAGAGAATGGAGCGATATATGATGACAATACCAGAAGCATGTCACTTAGTAATAGAAGCAGGACTTAAAGGAAAGAATGGGGAAACTTGGATACTAAATATGGGAGAGCTAAAGAAGATAATAGATTTAAAAGAAGAGCTGTACCCTGATTATCCAATTAAAGAAGTAGGAATAAGAACAGGGGAAACATTAGACGAAAAACTAATGACACAAGATGAAGAGAGGATTGCGATTATTAAAGATAAATTTTATATAATATGACATCACTGACAATAGGAGAGGGAGAAATAGGAAAATCTTTACACCAAGTCTTAATGCAAAGACATAATGCTTTTATAAGAGATAAGGAGGATTTAGAATTAAAAGGAGTAGAAGTATTAAATATTTGCTATCCATATTCAAAGGATTTTGTAAAAATAACAAAGAAATATATCAAGCAATATAAACCTAAAGTAACTATCATTCATAGTACAGTTAAAGCAGGCACGACAAGTAAATGTGGAGATATGGTGGTACATAGCCCAGTACACGGTAAACACCCAGACTTAACAGGAGGTATCAAGACGTTCACTAAGTACGTAGGTGGAGATAATACTTATGCAGTTTATATAGCAGATAAGTTCTTAAAAGAAGCGGGGATTAAAACTAAAATAGTTGCCAATGCTAAAACTTCAGAACTTTCTAAAGTTCTTTGCACTTCATATTATGGTTGGAATATTTTATTTATGAAGGAAGTAGCTAAGATATGTAAGAAAGAAGGTGTGCCATTCCATGAAGTATATACAGATTGGAACTGGTTATATAATGTAGGCTATGGAAAATTAGATATGCCACAGTTTGTAAGACCAGTACTTGACCCAATACAAGGTAAGATAGGAGGTCATTGTGTTGTAAATAACTGTGACTTATTAGATAGCTTTATTACTAGAACAATTAAAGAAAAGAATAATGAAATCTAAATTTGCAATAATTGGTTCAGAGGGTTTTATAGCACCCCGACATAAACAAGCAATAGAAAAGCTAGGAGCTGAAGTATTTTTAAGTTGTGACAAAGAAAGGGATTGGGTTGAGATGTTTAACCATCCAGATTTTGATGAAGTAACACATGTTTCTATTTGTACTCCTAATTATCTACATTCAGTCATAACTCGTGAAGCTCTGCTTAAAGGAAAGAAAGTCTTATGTGAAAAGCCTTTGAGTATAAACGGAACTGAAGGATTAGATGGGGTTAAGACTGTGCTTCAATTAAGATATCATCCAGAACTTCAGAAGATAAACAAACCTAAGGAATTACAAGTAACCGCTAAGATGTTTAGAGATGATAAGTATTGGAAGTCTTGGAAAGGTAATGAAGTAATGTCAGGTGGGATATTATATAATCTTGGTGTTCATTATGTTGACCTCGCTATCTTCTTACTTGGAGACTCTTGGGAGATTATAGATGTATATAAGACAGATAAGAAAGTAACTGCAACAGTAAGATTTGGAGAAAGTTTAGCTAACTTTCATATAGAAGTAGTAAATAATAGAGATGAGCAAGGTCGTAAGCTCATAGCTGATGGAAAAGAAATAACATTATCAAATCAAGACAATCTCTCTTATGAAGATTTACATACTGAGGTATACAAAGAGTTCCTAGCTGGTCGAGGTATAGGAATAGATGAATCAGAGAAAAGTCTTAAACTAATAAGTGCAATATGTCAATACAAAAAGTAGAAGAAGAAATAGAAAAAGCAGTATCCAAAATCAGTATTGATGATTGGAGGGAGATATTTGAGAAACAAGGTCTAGGATATTTAATTAGTAGTGTGCCTTCAAATAAAGATGTTTTAATATTTAGACAAGGAGACAGATATGCTCACTACAGTTTCAAGACATTATTAAACGTGAATAAGCCTAATGAACCGATATGTGTTCAAAAGATTAAATAATATGCAAACACAATGTAAACGCTGTGTAATGGACGGAAGTGCAACTGAGATAGTCTTTACAGACACAGGTTGTAACTTCTGTGACACAGCAGTAAAACAAGAGAAGATAAGATTGAGTGAGATTAAGAATCACAGGAAAGTTATAGATGCTATTAAAAAAGCAGGTAAGGGTAAGAAGTATGACTGTCTTCTTGGTCTTTCTGGGGGTGTAGATAGCTCCACTTGTCTTATGAAGTTAGTAGAGAATGGGATAAGACCTCTATGTTTCTCACTAGACAACGGCTGGAATGACCCTAAAGCAGATGCAAATGTAGAGAGATTAGTAAAGAAAGCAGGAGTAACACATATCAATCATAAAATAGACTTAGAGAAGTTCAAAGAATTACAGACAGCTTTCTTAAGAGGAGGTATAAAGAATGTAGAAGCAACAACAGACCATATACTCTTTGCCCTTACATATAAAATGATAGTAGATAACAAACTCAAGTATGTAATATCAGGTGGTAATCAGGCAACTGAAAGTATAATGCCAGCTTCTTGGGGTGAAGATGCAAGAGATTTATACTGGATTAAAAGTGTATATAAGGCTATAATAGGTAGGAAACTAACAGGATTACCAACTATCTCACTACTCAGAGAGCAATACTATCGCCTCTTTAAAAAGTTTAAGACTATCAACTTACTTGACTACTACACTTATGACAGAGAAGAAGCTATTAAGAAACTTCAAGAGTGGTGTGGATATGAACCTTATGGGGAAAAACATTGTGAAAGTGTATGGACTCACTGGTTTCAGAACTATTATTTGTTTGAGAAGTGGGGAATTGACAAAAGAAAAGCACATCTCTCTTCTCTTATAATGTCAGGACAGATGACAAGAGATGAAGCGTTACATGAAATAAGTAAATGTCCTGTGTACCCAGAGCTAGGGATAGAGCAGAAAGTAATGAGATATCCTAAAAGGTCGTATGATGACTATCCTAATTCAAGGAAAGTTAGAAGATTAGTAAGTAAATTATATCGTTATGCAAAATTATTGGTTTCATAGAATCGCCCCGTCATTAGGAGAGTTGGAAGGAACTCCTGATGATGTATGGGGAACTGAAGATTATTATTTACTAGATGGGAGTATTGAAGATATTGAAGCTCCAACAGTATTCTTTGGTCTTTATGGACTCAATGACTTCTACACCCTATGGCGACACAAAGGATATAAAGCTATTCTCTGGGCTGGTTCAGATATCCGCCACTTCCAAAATGGTTACTTCCTAGATGACGCAGGTAATATAAGAATAGACTCAACACCACTAGCACAATGGATAGACAAGAACTGTGATAACTGGGTAGAGAATGAGGTTGAGTATCAAGCATTATTAGAGATGGGAATAACAGCTAAGGTATGTCCGTCTTTTATGGGTAATGTAGATGATTATAAAATAGAATATAAACCATCAGAAAGACCTCAAGTATATCTAAGTGTTAGTGGAGATAACTTTCAACTTTATGGCTGGGATATTGTAGAACAGATAGCAGACCAGTGCCAAATAGACTTTCATTTATACGGCAACACAGTAGAATGGAAAACTAAACACTCAAATGTATTTGTGCATGGTCGAGTACCCAAAGAGCAAATGAATGAAGAGATAAAGAAAATGCAGTCAGGTCTTAGGTTGTGTGCCTTTGATGGTTTCTCTGAGGTATTAGCCAAGAGTGTACTATGGGGTCAATATCCTATAACCTTTGAGAGTTTCAAATATAAACACATAGATGGCTTTAGAAACCTTAAGCACTTGGTGCAGATACTAAACAGGTTAAGACTTAAGACAAAACCAAATGAATTAGGGAGGACTTATTACTTAAATACTTTAAATAAATACTTATGGAATCAGAAAAAGTAAATCATTTTATGTACTGTCCTTTCACAGGATTGGGACTATATAACGGACATAGAGGTAAGAGATGGCTCAAGAATAGGATTAAGATATTCAAGCAGTTTGTCTCCCCTTCCCTACTGGCACAGACCAATAAAGACTTCATTCTGTGGATTTCGTGGCGTCATAGCGATAGGGGAGAGGGGATTATTGACGAGTTTAAGCGGTATTTAGACGAAAGGTTTGAAAAGGTCGTATTTACTTATTCTGGTGTCTGTTTCTGGGATGATAAGTATTCTGACGAGATAGCAAGAGAAAGACTGATAGATGCTATACATGGTTCTATGGGTGATTTACTTAATGTGATGAATGATAGCGATACAGTGCTTATGACGATACAGCCTAGTGACGATTGTTACAACACAAGTGCAGTAGCTAGAATACAGGAGGCATTGAAAGATGATACTGTTCAATTTGTAGGATATAAGAGTGGTTATGTAATGGATTATAAAACTGGTGAGATTAGAGAATGGAATCCAACAACAACTCCCCCATTCTATACAATTAAGTTTACTAAGGAGACATTTGGTATGCACCACCCACTTAAACACTTAGAATACACAGGACCATACAAATCACACGAGTATGTCAAAGATTATCTTAATGGACAGTATTTTCTAGAAAGAGGTTTTATAGTCGGAACTCACGGGGAGAATATCTCAACCATATTTAAACATCCATTCACAGGTGAGAAAGTTGGAGAGGGGACAAAACATTTCTTTGGATTAGAGGATACTGGACTATTGAAACTTAACACAAGTATTCGCAAGACAGTAATGAGAAAACTTCCCCACAACTGGCAGAAGAAACTACGTTATTTATTAGGGGAACGCTTTTATGCAAAACTATATGATTTCATTCGTTCGTAATTGGTTTAAGACCACAAAAAAGCATACACAGTATTGGCAGAACAGGATTATGGATTGGGATAAAGACTATCTTAGCTCTTGGAATCATCCTCACAGGCAATTCTTATCTATCTTGCTCACTCGTTTCCCTTGGATGTCACTACTAGAGGTCGGTTGTGCTAGTGGTCCTAACTTATTAAACATAGTTAAGAACTTTCAAGGTAAGCAGGTAGGTGGTATAGATATAAGTGAAGATGCAATAGATTTAGCTAAGAAGACATTTCAGGGTGCATTTTTAAAGGTCGGCTCGGTAGAAGATATTATGATGTCAGACAATTCAACTGATGTTGTACTATCAGATATGGCTTTGATTTATGTATCAAATCCTAACAAAGCAATTAAAGAGATAAAGCGTGTGACTCGTAAGTATGTACTATTTTCTGAGTTGCACAGTGAGAGTTGGTATGGTAGAATGAGACTAAGATTAACTTCAGGTTACCATGCTCATAACTACAAGAAATTATTAACAAAGCATGGATTCTATAACTTAGAGTTCATTAAAATGACTGAGAAGATGTGGCCAGGGGGAAATCCTCAAAAAGATTATGGTTACTTTATTCTAGGTCAAAAATCTAAATATTAAACATGATAATACTATACACAATAATGGCGTTGCTACTCGTCATAGCAGTAGTAGAGATAATAAGACTAAGACTCACTACTAGGAACATATCAAAGAAAGCGCACTACAAGCAGAAACTAAGAGGTACAGAAAGAATGCGTTGGGATTTAGAGTTTAAAGTAGAAAAGACAAATCAAATAAGAGAAGATGTAAGAAAGGAATACGATTATATGAAATCAAGAGTAGCTACTGTGGAAGAAAGTTTAAAGACTGAAAAGGACAAAGCAGAAAAAGCTAACTTAGAAGATAAAAAGGTGATAGCAACAAAAGACGCTGAAAGACTATTAAATCAAATCAAGGCACTAGACTTAGAAGTAAATGGATGTAAACCTTGTCAGCAATATCCTGATGGACACACAGGTATAGTAGACCAAATAGCTTCAATGAGAGAGTTAGAGGGTATGTTAAGTAATTATATTAGAACACTATAATCATGGCTTGTAAAAAGAAAGGTAAAAAGAAGAAGTAACCACTTACAACTGATAAATAACTGATTATATGGAGAAAAAAGATACAAAATTCAAATCAGGAGCAGAATGGACAGGGAATGCTAGTGGTAGACCCAAAGGTTCTATAAGTATAAAAGATAAGATAAGAAAGCATTTAGAAAACAACCCAGAGAAGTTAGAAGAACTTGTTAAGTTTTACATGGAGAATGAACAACCTGTAATGCGTAAACTCTTATGGGAAATGTTAGATGGTAAACCAGAACAAACAGTAGATATGGAATTAATAGTACCTAAACCAATACTAGATGTACCAAAAGACTCAAGCGACAACAAAGATATCACAATTGAGCAAGAGGATTAGAGCAGTACAAGGTGGAACATCAGCAAGTAAGACAGTAAGTATAGTTCTATGGCTCATAGCTCTAGCACAAAGTGATAAGAAACCAACATTAACATCTATAGTTTCTGAGTCTTTTCCTCATTTAAAGAGAGGTGTTATGAGAGACTTCTTAATGATAATGCAAGAGCATGGTTACTTTGTAGACAAGAGATGGAATAAGTCAGACTATACATATACATTTGAAACAGGAAGTAAAATAGAGTTCTTTTCAGTAGACCAACCCAGTAAAGTAAGAGGACCAAGACGTGATAGACTATTCATCAACGAGGCTAACAACATACCTTATGAAGCCTTTGACCAATTAGAGGTCAGAACTAAAGACTTTATATACCTAGACTGGAATCCAACCAATGAGTTCTGGTTCTATGAAGAAGTTAAAAGTAGAGATGACACAGAGCTTATAATCCTTACATACTTAGACAATGAAGCTCTTAGTAAAGAGATTGTAGATTCTATTGAACAGCGTAAAGAGAAGAAGTCTTGGTGGAAAGTATATGGTGAAGGACAGCTAGGAGAAGTAGAGGGTAAAATATACAAAGGTTGGAATATAATAGATGAGATACCTAAACATGCCAGACTAGAACGTAGAGGTATGGACTTTGGCTATTCAAATGACCCTACAGCTTTGATAGATATCTATAAGTATGATGGTGGTTACATATTAGATGAAGTTCTTTATAGAAAAGGAATGCTGAATAAGCAAATAGCCGATACAATAAATAACCAAGAGCAAGATACACTAGTAATAGCTGACAGTGCAGAGCCTAAGAGTATTGATGAGATAAGAGGTTATGGTGTTAATATAATAGGAGCAGAGAAAGGAGCTGACTCAGTAAGAAATGGTATACAGGTAGTACAAGACCAGAAGATATCTATAACCAAAAGGTCGACTAACACAATCAAAGAGTATCGTAACTACATGTGGAAGAAAGATAAGGACGATAACTTTATAAGTCCTAATGTGCCAGAAGATATCTTCAATCACTCTATGGATGCAATAAGATATGGGCTATCTTCAGTACTCAAACAGCCGAACTTCAAGATGCCATCACAATCAGCACCAGTTAACCCTTATTATAATGAACTAGGAATATGATAATAGAAATAGATGTACCAGATAAAGGAGAGACTAACGCCTTTAAATATCAAGAGATAATAACTGCTCTTATTGGTTCTGGTGCATTTGATTTACAGAACGGTAAAGCTGTGTTACACTTTGACCAGAGTGGTACGTTCCAAGGTGTTCAATTAGACTATTGGGCTTTTAGGAGGAAGAAAAAATGAATGAAAGAAAGTTTGTATTCATAGGAGACGAGGTAGTAATGGGAAAGAATGTAAACTATCAGGAGTTTGTGTTTATTCCGAATGGAGTTACAATAGGTGATAATGTATTCATAGGACCACATGTTTGCTTTACAAATGACAAACATCCGCCATCTAAAGGTAAAGAGTGGAGACCGATAATTGTGGAGGATGATGTGATTATAGGAGCTAATGCTACAATATTACCAGGAGTCACTTTAAGAAAAGGTTGTGTTGTTGGCGCAGGTGCAGTAGTAACAAAGAACGTTAAGAGTTGTACGACTGTTGTCGGTAATCCTGCAAAACCACTTGACAACCAAATCTAACATAGTACACTTAATTTAATAATATCCTAACCCCCAAAGGGCGGAGTCTTTAACCAGACTTCGCTCTTATTTTATATAATATGCCAGATGAAACACCAGATTTAGTTACAGATACATTAATGGAACGTCTTATAGCAGAGAAGACAGCCTCAACTGAGTTACAAGAACGTAAACATGAGGATTGGAAAGATAACTATGAACTGTATCGTAATAAAATAAAGACAAATCGCTTAACACAACGTCAAGCGGTTAATATCCCGTTGATGAAAGAGACAATTAAAACTCTTCTATCTAAGATAGATGATGCACCAAACATAGAATGGCAAGAACAAGGAGGAGATGAAGACAAAGAAATACTATTCCAAGAGATGTGGGATGCTAACTTTAGAGAAAACAAACTAGAACTCACAGATGTGATAGATAAGAAGAATGTATTGCTTTATGGGATAAGTACAAAGAAACTTAATATATCTAATCAAGGAATAGATATAGACACACTCGATGTCTATGATATTACCTTTGACCCGTTGATGAATGTAGGGGATATAGAATCAGCACGGTATGTAGTCCAGCAAAACATATTTAGGACTATACAAGAGATATTAGCTGATGATAGATACACAACAGAGGGTAAGAATGAGCTAAAGAGATGGCTTGATTCAACACCAGGACTTACACAGAGTGAAGAAAATAAGAAAATCTTTGAAAAGAAGATGGAAAGGTTAGAATCTATGGGTGTAGAACATTCTGACTTTGCTTTGATTGCAGGGGGGGATAGACTTGTAAATCTTACAGAACATTACACACAAGTATGGAACTCTGATAAGAAAGAATGGGAAAGGCGAGTTGTTGTGTATGCAGATAACCAAGTAGAACTGTCTAATGATACACTTAAAGACTTAATAGGTGTTGATTTCTGGCCGTTCACAGTATGGGTAGAAGACCCTGAAACTACTGATATATACTCTGATTCAGTAGCAGACCTAGTAAGAACACCAAATAAGGTAATGAATGTATGGTTCTCACAACTTGTGGAGAACAGGACATTAAAGAACTTCCAAATGCACTGGTTCTTACCTAATCAGAACTACACACCTCAAACTTACACACCAGGACCAGGAGTTATGCTTCCAGCTCCACCAGGAGAAGATATTAATAAAGTTATAAAACCAGTAGAAGTATCAGGACTTGATGACACAATGCCAGCTATTCAAACTCTTACAAATATAGTAGAGAGGGGAACTGGCGCTACTGCTATTGAGAAAGGGGAGAGTGAAAAGGGAAGTCAAACTCTTGGAGAAATAGAGATACTTACAGGTAAGTCAGTAGAAAGGACTATTGGTATGGCTAAGTTCTATAAGATGGCTTGGTATGAGATAGCTTGGAAGTGGGCTAAACTTATGCACCAAAACAAACCAAGAGTTATAAGCCTATACAAAGTAGGACGAAGCGGTAAGTTATATTCAAAGAAAGTATACGCTTCTGACTGGGCTTCTAAAGATGGTTATGAGCCACAAGTAATATCATCTTCTGAACAAGAACAAGAGTCATTCAAGACAATTCAGAAGTTCACATTTATTCTTCAACAGTTCCCTGAAAACCAAGCTCTTAAAGAGATAGCACAAAAGAGAATGCTTGATGTTCTTAATCTGTCTCCTGAAGAGCTTAAACAGGTAGAAGAAGCTGAGACGGGGCAACCAGTACAGCAAATATTAGGTCCACAAGGAGAACAATCTCCTCAGCAACCTGATAATACTGGGCTTGTTGGAGACATACAGAACAGTTTAGCCGAATTAACAGCATAGTATGGCAAGCGAGTTCCTTAAAAAAGTAGATGCGGAACTGAAACAAAAGGTTCGTGATAAGAAACAGGACGCAAAGGATGAGATTAAGACAGGTCTCCTATCTTTTATGTTGGAGAATGTAAGTGAC
>Ga0233414_10000281_pt1 | contig 21623 bp, 4 predicted proteins | sample Na_anoxic_10_MG_FD_189020 | JGI IMG/M metagenome (GOLD analysis project Ga0233414, IMG submission 189020) | Seawater microbial communities from Saanich Inlet, British Columbia, Canada - Na_anoxic_10_MG | ecosystem: Environmental > Aquatic > Marine > Inlet | place: Canada: British Columbia... | reverse complement strand
AGATTAGTAGATAAAGGTTATTCTTTAGATGATCTTGTTAAAACTAGAATGGGAACAATGTCTGGACTAACTAATAGATTTCCAGATTTGTTTAATAGTGCATCTAAAGCTGAAGAATCTGAAGAATCTGAAGAAGCAGAAGAGGTTGTTATAGACCCAGCAGTTACACTTAATCCAGTAAGTGATAAAGAGTTAGGTAAATGGGCTATGACAGCAAAACTACCAGCTAAACTACAAGCTAAAGTTGATGAAATAAAAAATAGCCCGATGGGTAAAGCTGGTGATTTAGACTATGCTCGTGTAGTATATGACTTAGGCCGTGATGCTTTATTAAAAAATTATACTCCATCAAATGTAGAAGTTGAAGAAAAAGAAACTATAGTAGAGCCAGATGTAAAAGAAGATAAGCCAAATATTTTAAGTTTAATTAAAAGTGCTGATTGGGCTCCTTTTGGTAATGCTGTATTAGATAAGCTATCTAGTAAAGCTGAACCTTTATTATCAGCTTTATATGATACAGGTTCTAATGTATCTGATTATTTTAAAGATCGGGTGGAAACTTTAGAGCTGGAAGCGCTTGAAGCAGAAAATTTAAGAAGACAAGGTTATACAGTAGAAGAAGTAGAAGAAGTAGAAGAACCAGCCAAAGCTTCTTTTGATGATTGGTATGCAAATAAACTAAAGGAAGTAGCAGGGTATGAACAACCTGTTAACAATACTACTTTTAAACCTATAATGGCAAATCATCCTGCTAATGCATTTAGAAATCAACCAGATAGAGGTGGTGTGTCATATATTGGACCAATAACTCCTGTAGAAGATTTTTTAGATGAAGCTGGAAAATATGTAGATGCTGCAGTTGGATTACCTAAAAAAATATATGAAGGGGCATCTAAAGAAATAACAAATGCTATTGAAAAACTTCAAAAAACATCTATCCTACCAGAAAATATTGTAAAAGATATAAAAACTGCAGCTAATACAGCTGAAGATGTTTACAACACTAGTGCAGATCTTATAACATCTATATATAATGAAGATAAAGAAGGCTTTTTAGAAAATAAATATGGACAAGAGATAGCTTTAAAAATATTAGATCAGCATGATAATCCTGATAAATATTACAATCTTAAGTTTATGAATTTAGACGAAGAGGAAATTCAATTTTTAAGAAGGAAGTTAGAAAAAGAAGGACGTATAGATACTCCTGATGCGATATTAAAACCTGTAAAAGAAAAGATTATAGAAGCAACTCCTGATCCTGAAACTTTTACAGAAAGAATTGGAGATGTTACAGACTCTTATGCTAAAAAATATAAATTGCTGTCCTATAGAAATCAGTGGGATAATTCAGAAGGGTTTGTATATACTACAGCTCCTACTAAACAGCATAGAAAAAGTTCTGATACTTATTCTGATGTAATAGGTGTAGGTCACTTTTTATTAGATGCTAGTATGGATCCTACAAATCCTTATAATCATAGTAATAATAAAGCTTATATTAATAAAGCAATGGCTAATGACGAATGGATACCTACTTTTACTAATGTAGGTCCTCACCAAATAAAGTTAAAATATAAAAAACCTGCAGACATTCTTGAAACAGACAGTGTAAGCGCACCATTAAGACAATTTAAGTTTTCGGATATTAACTTTAAAAGTAGTAAAACTCCAAAAGGTTTTAGATCTACTGTACATGAAGTAACTACTAAAGATGGAGATGGAACTTATTTATTATTTAAAAGTAAAGATGGATATTCTAGATTTAGTGGAGGTTCCGTAGTATTTATATTTGAAGATAGTTACGGCAATATTATAACTAGAGATTTTGCAGGTTCATTAAATAGTATTCAAAAAGAAGGAGTATCAATTCAAAAGCAATATGCGCTTAAATCAGGTGACTTAACTATTGGCTACCATGATGTAGGTTCATTTAGTGCTAAACCAAAAGCTGATAACAATAATGTTCTTAGAGCAGATCAATGGAAAGGATATAATAATAACGGCTGGACTGGCGGAGCTTTGTTAATACCTACAAGTCAACCTTTATCATCAAAAGAAAATCGTTCACAAATGGAAAGAATGTTTCCAAACACATATAATCAATAAACATATAAGGTTTAAAAAGTAAACTAAAAATTAGTATATTATACATAAGTACTTAAATCATGGCAAAAAAGAAATACAGAGTTTATAAAGCAGGTGGAGCTCAACAAGGAAGAGTAATAAACCCTACTGCTCAGTTTTTAGCTAGAGCTCAAGAAGGAATGCAACAACCCTCTGAAGAAGAAATGGCAATGATGCAACAGCAAGCAATGCAACAGCAGCAAGGTCAACCACAAATGCAACAGCAAGGTGGCCAAGATCAAATGATGCAACAATTAGTTGCTGCAATTGGACAAGCTATACAAAATGGTGCTCAACCTGAAGAAGTTGTAGCTAAACTTTTACAAGATCAAGTTGAACCTGAAATGGTTGCAGAAGCTTTAGTTGAATTGGGAATGCCTATGGAAGATGTGGATCAACTAATGTCATCAGTAATCCAACAACTTGAAGGTGGTCAAGAACAAGGTCAACCTTCTGAAGAAGAGATGATGGCTATGCAACAGCAACAAATGGCTGAACAAGCTCCTCCTCAAGAACAACCTACCGAAGAAGCTCCTATGAGTAAAGGGGGTTATGTGAAGAAAAGACTTAAGATGGCTCAAGAAGGAATGCAACAGAATGGTGTTAAAGCTTCTAATACAAATCTAGCTGCAGAAGATGATGTGAATAATTCATCTGCAATAATAAATTTTTCTAAAAACAATGCTCTTAAAAATCAATATGAACAAGAGTATAATCAAATGCAAGGTAATCAAGATATGATGCCCGAAGCAAGATTAGGTAGAGAAGCTAGACAAGAAAGAAGAGAGATTAGACAAGATGGAAGAACTGAAAGAACTGCAATGCGACAAGCAGATAGATCTAATAGACAAGCTCAAAGAGTTGCAGGTAGAGCTATGAGACAGGTAACTTCTCCTTTTGGTAGAGTTCCTGGATTTTCAGCATATTCACCAAGTCCTTTTATGGGTGGTGCAATGGGTGACATAGAGTTAGACGTTAGAGAAAGAGGTTTGTTTGGACAATTGAAAAGCTTCAAAATGAATATTGACGGCATGGGTTTTCCAACACGTTTTTCTGAAGGTATGTTTATGAATGCTTTGCATAATCCATATGCAATGCCTGCAGGCCAATCTAGAATTGTAAAAATGCTAACTAAGCCTGGTCAAGTTGTTGACAACGCAGTAGTAGAAAAAGATGAAGCAGTAAAATTTAAACAAAAGAAAGATGCTGAAGGTTCAGGTGGTTCAGATAATAAGGCATTTGCAAATCAATTATTGTATAACCAACTGGAAGCTATGAAAAACCGTGTTGGCAATATAGGTCTTGAAACAAGTACTGGTGATGATGATTCTGACAATAGTGATGCTGGTGGTTTACCTCCTGAAACAGTTCCTGTACTTGTAAATTCTGAAGATGCTAAGACAGAAACAAAGGATGATGCAGTTTTATACTGGCTACTGGGTGGTTTGGGAGGAACACTTATTGTAGGAGATATTTTAATAAGCAGAGCTCAACTTAAGAAAGCAACAGCAAATGGTGCAAAAACACTTGCGGAAGCTGCAGCTATGGAAGGTACAAAAGCAACTGCAGAACAAGTTAAAGAAGCAGCTAAAGGACCTGGTTTTAGAGAAAGAATGCGAGCTAAGGTGCAAGGTAAACCTCAAATGAGAAATCCATTAAGTGGAAAGTATCAAGTTAAACCCCAAACTGTTAGAAAGTATGCTGGACAAAAAACTGCAAATTTAGCACGTAATACTTATAAGTATACAATGAAAAAACCAGCAAGCTTCGCATATAAAAAAGTACTTAGTCCTATAGTTAGAGCTCTTTCAAGAGGAAAAATTAAGTTGGAAGATGGTGGTTATATAGATTCTATGGATCAAGATTATGGCAATCCTGATTTGTATAGATTTACAGGTGGTGGAAACTATGATTATTTTGCTGATGGGGGATACTATGAAGATGGAGGATACGCTCAATATGAAGATGTTAATGATCCTTACATGCCCTATATGCAAGATGGAGGATATATACCCATGGCTTATGAAGGTTATGAAATGGGACCAGATACAGTTACTGGAACTGATAAAGATACTTTTAATGAGGCTTATAGTAGTTCTGCAGATGATAGGTTTGAGAATCCTACTCAAGAGTTATATCAGTCTTTAAGTCCTGAGCAAAGAGAAATGTATAAAGCTGAATATCAAAGACGACAGCAATCAGGCCAGGGTCAAAGAGGTTATGGCATGCAAGGTTATGGTATGCAAGGCTATGGACGAAGAGGTTTGTTTAATACTGTAATGGGTATAAATGCTCCTGGTGCTATTCAGAGAAGACAATATCTTCAGCAAATGGCGGGGCCAACTTATGCAGACGGTACTCCAGTTATAGGAGGTGCATTACCTGAAGGTGCTCAATTGAAAAATATTGATGTTATTAAACGAGGTATGTTTGAAAGAATGTTTCCTGGAAAAGATGAAGAAGGAAATAGAATAGCTAGAGGTCCTAAGAGATCAATTAGATATAACTTTTCAACTTTAGGTAGTAGTACACCTAGTATAGATGATGGAGATAATGACATATCTAATTTTAAACCTACTCCTACTCCTCGTATTAATCCTGCACCAATAGGACCTGCTAATGATCCAGGAAGAGAAGGTTTTAATGCAGATAGTGACGGTAATAATATACCAGATTATCTTCAGTATGAAAATACTGCCCCAGGAATGGCAGAAGCTGAAAATGCACCTGCTGGACCAGTTAATGATCCTGGTGTAAACAGAGGTATAAGAGAAAAGGGTGCTTATGTTGGAAATGAAGATTTAGGAACTGAAATAGGAGATCGAGGTTCTTTAATGAGTTCTGGAAAGACTATGAGAAATTCAAGAAAAGCAGGTAGACTAGAAAACAGAGCAGAAAGAAAATCAAATAGAGATTTCAGAAAAATTGGACGAGAAGCTAAACGTACTTATGAAGGTAAGAATGTACCATTAACTGAAGAAGGAGAAGCTAGAATGAATCAAGGCTATCAATACGGTGGTTATCAAGAAGGAGATGAAGTTTACATGAATCCAGATGAGGTAGCACAGTTTATGGCTGCAGGTGGTCAAATAGAATTTTTATAGTATGAGAGTTAAAATTACAAAAATACCAAATGCTGCCTATGGTGGTCAACAGCCAGATGGAGCATTAGATGTTACACCATCGGCATGGGGTGGTGCTGATGTAGACTCAAAAGGTCAAAAGTTAAATGTAAGAAAAACATTAACTAGTGTTCCTAGGAAAGAGGCTAATTTAGAAGCTGAAGGTGGTGAGACTGCTTTTGGACCTATATCTGGAGATACTATTCCAGATCACATGACTATAAGTGGCCCCAGACATTCTAAAGGTGGTGTTCCCTTAGATCTTCCAGAAGATACTTTTATTTTTAGTGACACTAGCAAAATGAAAATTAAGGATCCTAGTATTTTAAGAATCTTTGGAAAAAGTAAAAAGAAAGGTGGTTATACGCCTGCTGAACTTGCTAAACCTTATGATATAAATAAGTATAAAGCAATCTTAATGGATCCTGATTCTGATAGAAAGGATAGAGAGACTGCTGAACTTATGATAAAGAATTATATCATGAAGCTTGGTGCTCTAGCTATTGCTCAAGAGTCTAAGAAAGGTTTTCCACAAGGTATTCCAGAAATGGCTAGACCTTATATGGAAGCTAATGGAATCTCTGAAGAAGATTTAATGCCTCAGCAAGAACAAGAAGGACAACCTGAAATGCCTGAAGGTGAAATGGCTGAAGGTGGTACACCTGAATATTTCAATGGTGGTTTTCCTAGTCCTTTTGAGATGTCTATGGAAAAAGCTAAAGAAACTGACTTTACAGCATTATCTGCTCCTAAATTAGATAATCCGTATAAAAATACAGCAGATGATCCTATAGAAGATTTACAAGGTAACAGAGCTGGCGTGGTTCTTAATTCTGAAACTGGTGGTTTTGATGAAACTAAAAAACGAGAGGGAACTAAAGGTCAAGATATAAGTTACGAAGTAGGTATAAAAAATGCATATGATGTAGATGGGAATATGCTAGCAGATCAAGGTGCATATCTAGCTGGTGTTGCAACTAATATAGGAGAACAAGTAAAGACTTCTAAGAAAATGAAAAGCATTTTTGATAAAAGTGTGGATCAAGATGCTAGAGAAAATGTATTCTCAGGATTACATTATGCTAATACACCTGGTGTAGTTGCACCTTCTGGAGTATCTCCTACTACTGTACAATATAAAAGATCGCAGTATGGTGGAGAACTAGATAGATTTGTATATGGTGGTGATGAGCCTATAGCTGGTGGTCCTCCATATGCAGCTAAAACAATGCTCTCAAGAACTTCTAAAGATGATCTTAAGATTAAACCTTATAGAAGACCAAAAACATATCAGGAACGAGGTGTCTTTGATGAAACAGGACTTAATCCAAAACAAATAAGTGGTGGACTACCATATTATTATGCTATGGGAGAGTTGCCCAGAAGTAAAGGCAGAGGTGAAGTAGATCCATTTACTGGTATGTATGAAGTGACGGATTTTACATCTGATGATTTCATAAACCCAAATGTTGGAGGTTTTTCAATTACAGAACAGAAATATGGTGGAACACCTATGTCTGTGTATGGTATGGAAATGGGAGGGGCTTATTATCCTACTATGTCTACTGGAGGTACTAGAAGAGTTAAGATAACTGGATTACCTGGGTTTGATAAAGGGGGAACTTATGAAGAGGCTGTTCCAATTAGTAAAGATGAGTGGAGCAGCTTAGGCCCTGAATGGAAACTAAAAACAGATGCCAAAGGTCGTAAATGGAAAGTTAAAATTGTTAACGGTCAAGTAGTAGAAAAAGTCAAATTAGATTGGCAGGCTGGGGATGAACCATTTGAAGGAACTAGTGAAGAATATTTAAAAAATGTTGCTTGTGGTAAAATAACAGCGAGTGGTATGACTGTTGAAGAATTTATTGCTGATGCTAATAAAAGAGGATTACCTAAGCTTTGGGATTATAGCAACTCTGCATTTAATGCTATGCTTAAAGACTGTGAAGCTGAAGGATCTGATGATGCGGGTGACATTCAAGGAAGAAAGTATGAAGAAGAACCAAAAGATGATCCAAAAGATTGTCAATGTCCAAAAGTAGATGCGGATGGCAATGAAGTAAAAGATGCTGATGGTAATACTGTATACATTACTACTGCAGAAAAAGCTGTCTTTAATGAAGAAACTCAAAAATGGGAGTGTGCTCCATGTCAGTATGAAGAAACTATTACAACAGATCCTCCTGAATATGAAGAACCAGCTAGATGGTCTCAAAGAGCTATAGGTAATTTACTTACACAAGGTAGATTTAGAACCGATGCAGAAAGATTGGATCCTGAACTAATTGATATACCAGAGTATTCACCAGTACTTCAAAGAAGATATGATCAAGATATTCAATCTAACTTAGCTGGTTTAAGAAAGTCTATTGATACAGGAGGTGGTACGGCTCAACAAAAGCTTTTCCAAAATCTTGCAGCATTAGATCAAGCTACTACTCAAGTAGGTAAAAGACAAAAGCAAACTGAAGATTATAATATAAATGTCTTAAATCAAGCTGCTCAGATATCCGCTAATTTACAGCAAGGTACAGATGCTAAGAATCAACAGTCTATGATGAATGCTAGAAGATACAATGCTCAAGCAGGAGATAAAGAAACTGCGGCAAAGAATGCTAAAATGCAAGCCATGAACTTGGCTAAGACTGATGCGCAAAATGAAATGCTGCAAAAAGCTACGTGGAACTTTAATAATCCTGAGTTTCAAATTGACTATAAAACAGGCATGCCTTACTATGATCCAAACTATAAAGAGGCTAATCCTACTAAAGGTCAGAAAGATTTAACACAAGAGTATATGAGAATACTTGGAGACTTAGGTGCTGATGATGAAAATAATAAACAAGTAGCTTACAACTTAGCTGTTAAAAGTGTGTACGGAAATGTTAAAACTAAACAATATGGTGGTTACATTTCTGGTAATGACATGTATCCTTTTTTCAACGACTAAATTTTTAAAGTTTACTAAACTTATAAAATGTTAATATATTTAAACAATAAATAATACCTAACTGAAATGGCACGTTATCCACAAGGAGTTACTTCATTTATCCCAGCTTATCAAGCTTATCAGCCTGATTTTACTATGATGGGTAAAATGTTAAGTATTAGGCAAAATCAATATGACCAAAACTGGAAAAAATTAAACAATGTATACGGTTCACTATTGTATGCAGACACTACTCATGAGCAGAGTCAAGAAGTAAAAGATCAACTAAAAAATGAAATTGATTTTAATTTAAGAAGAGTTTCAGGTTTAGATCTTTCTTTAGAACAAAATGTTGCTGCCGCTCAACAAGTTTTTCAACCTTTTTATGAAAATACAAGTTTAATGTATGATATGGCTGCTACTAAAAATATTAGTGCAGCACGATCAAAAGGAGATAGCTATAAAAATTCAGCGGATCCTGAGTATTCACAGCTTTATTGGGATAAAGGAATGGATGAAATAAATTATAGAGTCCAAGAATTTAAAGAAACTCCTTATGATCAAATACAAAGTTCTGGATTAGCGCAAGTAAATTACACACCTAATTTTAATATAGCAAAAGAAGCTATGGCTTTAGCTAAAGATTTTGGTGATATAAAAACGCCAAGTTCTGATGGTAAGTATGATTATGTAACTACTAATGGGCAACAAATACAAGGATATTTACAAAAGTTATTTCAAACAAGTATAGGTCAGGATCCTAGAGCTCAAGCAAAATTTAAAACAGAAGCTTACGTTGATAGAAAAAACTATGTAAATTCTCAAGCTGCAAACTTTGGTGGTGATAAAGAAGCTGCTGAAAGAAGTTACTTAGAAGATAGCTATAGACTATTAGCACAAGGTGCTGTTAAAAGAAACAAAACTTCAGAGAAAAATACAGATGCGTTAAAAAGCATGTTAAAATTATTAAGTAGTCCTGATAGTTCATTTGTAGTAGGTAAAGATAAAGCAATGCAAGAGCTTACTGAAAAATATCAGATTAGCGAAGCTGATTTACAAAGTGCTAAATCTGTAGCAGATGTTGCTACAACAAATGAAGAAATTACTTTTAAAAATATAGATGTACTAAGAAGTAAAGTAGACTTTCTAAAAGCTAACTCTTTAATGGGCAAAGCAATTGGTGAACAAGCTGGTATTTTATCTATGCGAAACTATGAAAAAACTAGTAAGCTTAATGAAGAATACAAAATGGCTATTGAGCAACAGAATAAAATGAACCTTAAGTTTATGGAAGATGGTGTTGCAAAAGGAACTCATAGACTAAAGAGAGATGCAAATGGTAATGTATCTATAGAAGAAATAAAAAGTGCTAATTCTTGGAGTCAGTTTTTAGATAGAACTGTTTCTGGAGGTGATACAGATCAAGCTAAATTATTTAAAGAGTTACAGACTAATGATTTTAAATTAATATCATCTTATTTAAATGAAGGTTTTGGAATTGTAGAATCTTTAGAATTAAACGAAATTGAAGGTTTTCAAGCAGATATGTTTGACGGCATAAGTGAAGAATCAAGAAAGAAACTTAAAAAGCAACTAGATGGAAAAGACATTACTATAGAAGATATAAGACTACTTACATCAAACTATGAAGCTTTTGAAAAATCAGGTTTAACTTATCATGATTTGAATAGCATTAACAATAGTATGGCTGAATTAATTTTTAACAATGATACATATTCAACAATTTTAGATACGAAATATCCAAAAGGTGCAGAAAGAGACGTTGTAACAAATTGGCATAATAATTCAATCAAAGCAAATAATATAATTACTATGGATATTCATAGAAAGAATTACATGGTAAAAAAGCTTCAAGAAATCCAAGACACAGCACCTGCTGGTTCTCCTTTAAATTTTATAAGTTTTGCAGTGGATGCTTATGGTAATGATTTAGATCCAGCTGGTTATAGAAGAGCTGTATCAAAATGGCAAGGTAATAAAGGTTTAGAAGCTATGTTTGCTGATATGGATATGGATGCGGCCACTGAACAAAGAATAAGAGATGCTGCAGACAAAGCCTGGGATGAAAATAGTGGATTTTTTAATAAAAACTTGTGGACACAGTTTGTAGCTCCTAAATTAGATGCATTTTTTAATACCTATAAGCTAAGAGATGGTGTTCCATTTAATTACATTAATCCTTTTGATTGGGGTAAATATAATTTAGGAAGGTATTTTAAACAAAAACTGTCTATGCCTGATTATGAAGATGTTATAGATGCAAAAAATGATGCTATGAAAAATAGCTTAAGATTTAAAGGGGATCCTATGCCAGGAACAAGAGGTGAAGGAACTGGATCTTCTGGTATGTCTAGTTATGCTACAGTAGTAGCAGGAGCATTTAATACTAAACCTTATCAAGACTTTTATGGTGGATCAGGTGTAGCTGTTTCAATAGCTGATGATGCTAGAAATATTATGGCTCAAGGCCCTGGTAATGTAATATACTCTGCATTTGGTACAACTGCAGATGTTACGCCTGATGAAGAAGGTAAGATGGAAGATGATGATATAAATACAGAGCTCCATCAAGAAACTGTAAAAAGGTTGTGGGAATATGCTATTGAAGAACCGTATAATACAGAGATGGGTAATATGCAAGTGATTGTAAAACCTGGTACTCAATTCAGTGGAAACAAAGGTGCTTATACAATAAAGTTTGATAAAGAGTTTTTAGAAAAGTTCATTCAAAAACAAGATGCTAATGATAACATCACAAGCATTGGATTTGGCGATGGCAATATTATGAATGATATATTTAAAAATGGAGCTACTATAATTACAGATAGAGGTAACATGGATTCAGATACATGGGAGGCTGGTAATATGGATCATATTGAAGGTATTTTAAAATACAAGTATGGTCAAAATCTTGCAGAAAATTCTAAAAACCCAGCACCAGCTTCTCAAACTTATTCTTTTGGAAATGGTTATAAAACTACATTTGAAATGTACGGATCACCTTCTGAACCTAAATTTAGAGTAAAGAATCAATTTCCTCTTTTTGATGCTAGTCATTATATAAATACAGGTGATGTTAAAAATGAAACTGCTGAAGTTTCAAATGTAAATCCTAGATCTTTAACATCTAACTTAGATTTATTTCAAAATAGTACTATTGATCAGTATAAACAATATAATGCAAAAACAGTTTCCCAAGTTCAACTAATCATACAAGCACTTAGAAAAAGAAATCCAAATATATCACAAGGAGAAATATTAAGAGTATTAGAAAACATGGGTTATGGAACAATATAATAATTACACTCCACCTGAACTTCCAAGTGGTCCTGAAGATTCAGCAGTAAATGAAATGATTCAAAGTATAGGTAATGGCAGTGTAGATTCATTTACACCTTTGTCAGATCCTACGGATGCATTAGTTACTGAAGATAACATACTGCCATTTAATGGTGAGCAAGTATTAGATCCTGTACCTATTGATTTACCAGGAATATCAGTTCAAAAACATCTTATAGGAAGTCCTGATAATCTTCCTGGAGGAAGAGGTATTGCAAGTCCTCAAGATGCAATAAATCTAATGCAATCTCAGATAAGGGGTGTTAGTGATGAAAGTCTTAAAAATCAATATGCTCAAACGTTTCAATATGATAATAGTGCTAAAACAGGAGCTTTTTACGAAAGGTATTCTAGTTATGGAAATGATGTAATGTCAGAAGTAGGGTTTCACCCTTATGTAAATAACGAAGCTAATTTTGTTCAAAGAACTAATATGTGGGATGATGCATCTAGAATGCTTACAGATTCATTTCCTGCATTGTTTGCAAGAGGTTTTATTGATGGACCTAAGAGTTTAGCTAAATTATTGATGGGTAATGTTACTGGAGCAGATCTTGAAGATGCTGAAGAGTATGCAAAAAAGGCTGCCATTGGACAATCTTCTAGAAAGGGTATAGCTCCTTTTATGAATAATACTGTAATGAACTTTGGTTATACAGCAGGTATTATTACAGAGGCAATAGTAGAAACACTTGCTATGAGTGTATTAACTCTAGAGTCTGGAGGTGCAACAGCTGGTGTACAAGGAGCAAGAACTGGTCAGTTAGGCGCTAGAATATTACAAGCTCTTGGTAAATTTGGATCAGGAGTTAAAACTATAACAGCTTTATTACCTAAGATATCTAAAAATCCTGCTGCAGCCAGAAGTTTTTTTACTAAATTAAATCCTGCATTAAAAGTATTAAATCCTTTAGAAAATGTAGCAACGGCAGCTAAAACCATGATGAAGCAAAACAAAGCTTATAGATTAGGTAAAGCTGATAGTTACTTTAATGGTTTAGCAGCAGTTTCTCAAACAGCAGGGGCTTTCTATAGAGATGTTAGAGCTGCAAACATGGCTATATCTGAATCTAGATTAGAAGCTGGTATGGTGGAGAATGATATTTTTGATGAAGTCTATACAGATTTTATTAATAAAAATAAAAGAGTTCCTACAACAGATGAACAATTGGGAATGCGAATAAAAGCTAAACAAGGTTCATTAGAAACTTTTTGGAGTAATGCGGGTATTATATATGTAACAAATCAAATTACATTTAGAAATGTAGTTTCACCTAAAGGAGGTTTAAAGAGTTTCTTTAAAAATGTACAGAAAGATCTTTATAGTGTAGATGGTAAATATGGAACTCTTGGTAAAGTAGTTTACAACAGAGGTAAGGAGGTGTTTCAATTTGAAAAAAATAATCTTAAAAATTTAGCAAAATCTTGGTACAGAGAACCAGGTTATAAAACATTGGGAAAAACGTTGGGTTATTTTAAAGCTAATGTATCTGAAGGTTTGCAAGAAAATATGCAGGAGGCAATAGCAAGAGCTAATATTGCCCATTATGTAGAGTCTTATAAAAAAGATGGTGTGTCATCTGCATTATTAGCAAGAGGTGTTAACGGAGTAAGTTATCAAGCTCAAATGGCTACACCTGCATCTGATTATTCTGGAGAACTCTACAAGGAATTTACAACAGCACAAGGTTTTGAAACATTTATGTCTGGTTTTATGATGGGTACTTTTGCAAAACCTTTAAATAATGCAGTACCTTTTTTTAGTAAACAGTATAATAGAATGTTTAATCCTGCTGACTATAAAAAATGGCAAGAAAATAAAACATTTCAAACTGAACTAGTTGTCGAAGTACTAAATAAATTTGGCTCTAAAGATGGTATGGCGGGCTTCTTAGATAATAGACTTTTTAATTTAGCTCTTCAAGAAGAAGTATCTAATATATTACAATACGGTAGTAAGTATGAAGCTTTAAATGCACACGTAGATTCTTTTGTAAGTACTGTTAGTATAATGAGAAAAACTAATACAGAAGATGTGTTTATAGAAAAGCTGGAGCATATGTTAGAAATGACTGATACTGAATTAGCTGATTCAGTTAAGTCTTTAGATAAAAGCCAAGCACCTGTATATAGAGAAAGAATAAGTAAAGCTATAAGTACATTAAAAAATGTAAGTGATATTTCTAAACAAGGTGAAAACTTATTTCCTAATCCAGTTAACTTAAATGAACTTGACCTTACAGAAGAAGGTAGAAAAAAAGATGAGACTAAAAAACAACTAATACTTTATGATGCTTGGAATCAGTCGGTTCAAAATTTTGTTTATCTAAATGCAGCTTTTAAAGATACTGCTGTTAGAATGGAAGATATTTATAGAACTTATTTAGAAAATACATCTTTAGCTGAAGTTGATTACGGAGCAGTAAAAGTTTTATTTAAAGAAGCGGATATTACAAATCAAATTGAGATTTTAAAGACAGAACTTAAAAATGCAGAACCTAATTCAAAAAAGTTTAAAGAAACAGAAAAACAACTTGAGCTTTTAGAAAGATTCGGAAAGGCTAAATCAAAGTTTAATGCTGTATATAATATTGATGAGTATTATGATAATGTAAAAGACCAGATAGTTGATGAGGCTGATCAAAGAGGTATAAAAGATTTTAAACCTACGGAAGAAGAAATAATAAAGAGAGGAGATGATCTTGCTAGCATTTATGAAAAACAGCAAGATGATATGTTAAAAGAGCTTAAAGATGCACACGATGATTACATAAAGTTCTTAGCTAAAATAAATGAATCTACTGTGTTTCAAATTAATCTTGATAGTGCATTTGAAAAACTACTAGACTTTTATAAACTCAAATATGAAAATAGATATCTTGCTACCAGCATAGATATATTAACTGATCCAGGAGGCTTTTTAAAACTTCTTGATGAGAATAAAAAAATGGTGGAAAGATATTTAGCTGAAAAACCTGAAATACACAATGATGTATTAGACAAAGAAAACAAAGATAATGAGATTAAAGCTCTTATAAATGATCTTGCTAATATAGGTTTAGAAATATCAAATAGTAAAGAAGAACCTCATTTTTTAGACTTAAAAAATAATAGAGTTATTCCACCATACTTTTTAGATTCTCAAAATAATAAAATAGAAAAAGAAACTCCAGAATATAAAGCAGGTTTAGAGTTAGTAAATAAGTATTTAGAAATTTCAGCTATTACTAGAGATACTGTAAATCCATCAACTAAGCAACCTATACCAACTACAATGAAAGGTTCTGTAGCAAAAGTTAGACGTTTAATTGCAAAGTCTAGGCTTTATAAATCTACAGGACTAAACTATGTATTAGGAAAAGTATTGTTTGATAGAGTCTCTAATACTGTCGGTGAACAAATAGGTGAAAAGTATAAATACGGATATTTAAAAAGTGTTTTAACTTCAGAAAGCAGTGTGTTTAATAGAATATTTAAGAATATAAAATTAGACGATCAAAATAATGTTGTATCTTCTAGTGAATTTAAGTTTACTGAAAAAAGAATAAAAGCTTTTATTAAAGTTTTAGGCAACAAGAATGAAGCAGATGTAGCAGTAAAAAGGGCAAGTAAAGGGAAGAGTGGAAGGAACATGGGTTTAGATCCGCTTTTTCTTCCTATACTTGAAGAAGAGCTGCTTTCAATTTTAAATGAAGGTTTTAGACCTTCTGTGTTAGATGAGATGATGCATTTGGATCAAGAGCTTAAAAGAGATGATTTAACTACTGAAGAAAGAGCTAACATAAAGAAAGCTTTTGATAAAGTAAGTTCTCAGAAAGATGTTGAAGTTACAGAAAAAAATATTAAAGCTGTTATTGAAGATTTTTTAATCAAAGGAGCCTACTCACTCGAAAGAGAAAGAGGGAATAGCTTAGATGGGCTGGTCAGAGATTATTTTGATACAACTGTTAAAGATTTCAAATATTCTAACTATGAAGATGCAATTACAGAGCAAGCTTTTAATAATTTGTTTGGTGAAAAGGGTATATTAAAACCTTTGAAGGATGCTCAAGAATCTGGAGATATAATGATTTTTTCAAAAGATTTAACTATTGGTAGTTCTAATATGTCCAACGGTAAAAATGTTGCGGGAACTATGGATTTAATTGCTGTAGACAAAAATGGAAAGGTTTATGTAATTGATTTAAAATCAATGAAACAAGGCTCTTGGAATAAGTATGTTGAGGATGGTTCTTTTGATGCACTAAAGTTTGCAAAACATTCAATGCAACTCTTGGGTTATTCTAACATTCTTTATAATGAAGAAGGTATTGAAGCAGAAACTCTTGTATTACCTATTGCAACAGATGAGGAGAGAAAAACTGGTAAAATAACTGTAGCGGAACTTCCAGAAGGAGCTTTGGCATTTGAAAGATCTAAAAGCGATACCTTAGTTAAAGGAAAACTTTTTATAGACATAAATAGAACTGATAAGAAAGGTAGAAATGTAAAAATTAAACTTAGTGATAAAATAGGTTTACCTGAAGGTACGGTGGTTGATGTAAATGATATTGACATTACTATACCTAGATCTGATACTCCTCCTGGTGAAGCAGGTAGTTCTCAAGGTCCTGCTACTTTAACTCCGTTTACTAAAAAAGGTAATGTAGTTGTATTAGGAACTCAAGAATCTATAGATGAGAAATTCCTAGATGACTATTTAGGTAAGTTAGTCTATGTAACATTAGGCATTGGTGGCAAAGCTATTGTAAAGAATAATCCAGAAGAGTTTGCACATACCGATGATTTATTTGAACAAGAGCTTGATAATATAGGCTTTAGCAAGAAGAAAGGTGAATCATTAAATGAACGTCTTTATAGATATACAGTTGAAAAGAATAAGGCAGAACTTGATCAGGTAGTGCTTGAAAGAGTAAATGATTTAATATCTGAAGGTAAGACTATAATTACAAGTACTCCTTCATTCATTAAAAATGTTAGTGAAGATTCTGTTATAGTTACTGCTAAACTTAGCAATGAGAACTTTATGGATGCTTTTGCAACTGAAGAGGAAGCTATGAAGTTTTTAGATAATGAGAAGCTTGCTATTAAGAATAAAGATACAAATTTTGTATATTTAAACTTTGTTGATGAAATAACAGAATCAACAGATACTTTGGCTTTATATAAACGTTTGAATAAAGAAAAACTTACGTCAAAAGAAAAGGCTGAATTAAGGTTAATGATTGATGTAAAAGCTAATTCTCTTATAGCAGAAAGAAGAACTGAGATACTTAAAACTGAAGAGGATTATATTTTCTTAAATGATATGAAATCTAAAGATGTTTATAGCGGAGACAAGTTAAGAGTTATAGCTATTAATTCTAAAACTAAAAATGTCATTGCAAAGAAAACTATTAAAGGCAAAGTCAAAAAAATAGAGATGCGCTACATAGACTTTGTAAAAGGTATAAAGCTGGGTTCTGATGTAGATGTTGCAGGAGATAAAGATAAGACTAACTCAGATGCTGTTAAAGAATACTTAAACTCATTAAACTCAGAAATGGATACAGCTGATAAAAGCAAAAAATCATTTGATGATTTTAAAAATATGAGTGATAAGGATAAGTTTGACATGTATAAATGTGGATAATAAATAAGATATGGCAGGATGTACTATTAATGAAGATCAATTTATATTTGCTTATGGGCAAACTAAAAAGGCTATTGATCAAGCTTTGAAAAATAATGATAGTTTTGACGCTATAAAGTATCTTAAGTATTTTTATAATGATGTTGTAGATTCTTATTTATCTCAAGGAAAAGTTAGAAAAGAAGGTGCAGAAAGAGCTGCAGAATGGATAGCAGAACTTCCATCTATAATTGATCAAGTTATAATGAGAAATTATAACACAGGCAATCAAGTAAGCAAGATTAAAGGTTTTTATGAAATACAAGAATTAAGAGTAAAGTTTAATAGAGATGGTGTAAGTTTAAAAGAGATCTCTAAGTATGTTGAAGGTCTTTATACTACTAATCCTGACACTCAAAACAATAGTCAAAATAATACACAAGGCTCAATAACCTTAAAAGGTCAGTATGATGATGGAACTCCTAGACTTCTTTCTAGAACAATACTATCAACAACGCTTCCTATATTTAAACCAAAGAAATCTGAAGATCAAATTGTAGAAGAAGTAGATGAGGAAAGAAGTACTATAAATAAAATTCTTAGTGCTATCATGGTAGTTGCTAATACTGCAGATACATCTACTCAATTTTTTAAATACCAAGGAAATATTTTAATGTTAAAAGCTGTTAATGCTGATACATTTACTGATCTCGATACAGCTGAAGGTAAAAAGAACTTAGGTAAGTTAGATAGCTTAACACAACAAGATTTTGCAACATCCAGGCGTTTAGTTAAAGAGGGTAAAGCAAAAGAATCAGTTACTCAACTTAATGAAAGAGTTTTATTAGTTGTTACAGATGAAAATGGTAACGCTATATCTTTTGATAAAGATGCTAATGTTACAGCAAAAGCTGATGGTAAATATGCATTTCAATTTCTAAGAGATGTAAAAAAAGTTAATGGTAAGTTTCAAATAAAAGATTTATATGGTATAGCAGATACTGTAAGTATTCCAAATGTTGTAAAGACTAGAACTGAGCTTGACAAAACTAAAACTCAAAGTCAGCATCAAAAAGATGTTGAAAAAGAACTACAGTTTTATTTAGATGTAAAAAATAAAGCTTTAGAAGGAGAAGATATAATGTTAGACATTCTGGGTATTACAGAGGGTGTAGATCCTAGGCTCAATAGGCAATCTAAAACAATCAAAGAGCTTATTGAGATGGGTAAAATTGAGGAGGGAAATCTTACAAGTATAAACATCCAACCAAATGGGCGTGCTCAGGTTATGGTAGGAGAAAAATTCTATATGTTAGATAGAATGGTTATGCCCAAAGAAATATCTCAACAAATTGTTGAAGTCTTATTTTCTAAAAAACTTTCACAAGAAAGAAGAAAAAAGTTTGTAGATCAGTTTATACCTGAAAATAATGATGTTCATTTGGATTTTAAAATGCGTAAGCATAAAATTGTTCCTGACCCAAATGGTGAGTACATTGATATTCAATTGTATAATAAAAGAGGTTATAATGAAGATGTAGGTTGGGAAACTAAAAATGGTGTAACTGATGGTTTGATACATCAAATAAGAATTACCAAAGCAGGTGTAGTAACTGAATGGAATGGAACAGGGTATGATGAAGTTAATGAAGATAGAGTTGATTTTTTAAAACAAGCTTTTTTAGATGCTCTCCAGAAGGTGTATTATGATAAAGATACTGGTGGTGATGTAGGTACAAGAGTTCATTATCAAAGACAATTGCTTGATAGTGGAGATCAGTTTCAGTTATATGATCTTGAAAAAAAACGTCCTGTAAATGCAGATTACTACGAGTTTATAAAAGATGGTGAAATAATATTTTATAAAGGTGATAACCAAACTTTAAATCAACTATTGTTATTTAAAATGCCTAATGATACCTCTAAGTTTTTTCAGAGTGAAACTCCACCTATAGACACACAAGAGATTATTGAGAGTGTTAACCAAGCAATAATTGAAGCATTTGGTAGTGAAGATCTATTTGACCTTAGTGAAAATCAACCAGGTACTGTAGTTAATGGTGAATTTATTCCTGAAAACTTAGGAGCTCAGTTATTTGAAGCAATCAATAAAACACTTAAGGGTGAGGTAGTTCCTACAGATAAAAAAGCTGCGGCTGCTTTATTTAAAAAGTATGCAAAAACTGTTCATCCAGATAAAAACTTAGGTGAACTTACTAGCATTGTAGCAGACTCATTCTTTAAAGCAATGAATACTGCTAAAGATCAAGGTCGAGTTGATATCCTAAACAATCTAAAAGAAAAGTTTGATACACAAATAAAGAAGGTTAAGAAAGCTCAGGACAAGTTAGAATCTAAGGGGCCTACAATTACTCCAAAAGAAAATAAAACCCAAGTTGATAATTCTGCAGAAGGTGTTGATACTAATACAGGTTCTTTTGAGTCTCCTATAGACGAGGAGTTTGATCCTTCAGACTTTGAAAGATCTGGTAAATTAAAGAATGATAAAGTTAGTGCAGAAGAGATAGCTGCTGCTGAAAAATGGTGGAAAAATAGTCCATTAGGTAAAACTTTACAAAAATATATTAGTCTTAACCAAGCTGCTAACATAGTTAACTCAGATGCATATGCCAACTTTGTAGTTAATATGGCTAGATTAGGTAATCCAAACATGTTAGGTACAATTAATCTTAACACTAAGGGTACTATGGTTGACATATACCACGAGGCATTTCACGGGTTTACCCAATTGTTTCTTACTCTTGCTCAAAAGAAAGCTCTGTATTCAGAGGTAATGAACTATACTGATGCAAAAGGTAACCAACCTTATCTGTTAAAAAGCGCTAGAGAAATAGAAGAAATTTTAGCAGAAGACTTTAGAACTTACATGAAGAATCAAAATATAAAGAAAGGCTCTCCTGTAAGAAATACATTGTTTAGAAGAATTGTTGAAATGATAAGAGCATTCTTTAATAGACTTAGAGGTAAACAACCTAAAGCACCTTCGCTTAAAGAAGTTAGCTTAGATATCATGTCTGTTCCTGCTGTAAAGGAACTGTATGAGAATTTAAGGATGGGTAGTCCAGAGTTCTTAAATAAATATCAAGCTTCTATAGATAATGCAAGATTCTTTTATTTAGAACGAGGCCCTCAGTTTGTAGAAAAACTTGGTAAAGAAAAGAATAAAAGACAAGCCTTAAGTGCTCAGGATGGAAAGCTTGTAGTAGATTCTATGGATTCTATAATATCAAGTATTATAGATAGAATCTATGATCAACAAAGTGCAAAGGGTGGTAATAAAGCAGATCATATTGGGATGACATTATCAATGTTACTTAATCCTAAACTTAGAGGTAAACTCTATGCTTATGTTAAACAAGATATGGTTAATAGGCATGCTGAAATAGCTAAACAGTGGGAAAAATCTACAGAAACTAATTTAACATTAAATTCAAAACCTTTGGATGGTGAAACAGATGTTGAGGCTCTTGAAAGAAAATCAGTAGTTGTACTTGAAAAAGAAGATGGTAGAAGAAAGTTTATAATGTTGAGATCTCAAATTGATTCATTTGAAAGTCTTAATCCTAACCTCAAAGAAGATAGGGAAAAGGGTGAGTCTTATTATGGTATTAGTATTACAGGAGATTACTTTGTACATAAATCTATTAAGAACCGTGAGGGTGAACCTGGATTTGCAGAAATTATAGTTGTCTCTGATGTTAATGATGCTAAGAAACAATATGATAATTATAAAAAGGCTGAGGCTAAATATAAAACTATTGCTGTAGATGAGTGGGCTAAGATATTTGAAAAAGTAGAAAATAGAAAACCTAAAAACCTTACTGCAAAACAAGAAATTATATTTAATAATTTAAGAATACTTTCTGCTGCTATTGATCAATACGGTGATCCGCAGTATATGGAAAAGGGTGAAGCTCCAACAGGTATGATTGCATACCATGTTAAAAATTCTGATTTTGAAATAGGCAGACTTAAGTATTTTCTTCAAGAAGATGTTGCTGAACAAGAAGGAACGTTGGACAATATAGATCCTGAATTCTTTGATAACAAGAAAAGTATTTTAGAGATGGCTGATAATGAAGTAGTCTATATTCTAAAGTCATTACATAAAGTAAAGGTTGATAAGAAAGGAAAGCCTATTCTAGATAAGGATGATAATTTTCAGTATGTAAGAAACCAACTAGGTTTTAAAGAACGTGCTGATTTTAGAAAAACTTGGAATGTTGTATCTAAAAGTATTCAAGGAATACAATCAAGAAAGGTTGCTTATGCTACACTAGTAAGAGAAGTTGAGAAATATCCTGAATTAAAACAACTTATAGAAAAAAAATTACCAGATCCTAAAGTTATATTAAACAGATATGCAATGCGTATATCAGGTTCTTTCTTTAAAACTTACTCAAGACCTAAGTCTGACTTTCAACAGTTATCAATATATAAAAATACTGATGAG
>Ga0233414_10000280_pt1 | contig 21662 bp, 12 predicted proteins | sample Na_anoxic_10_MG_FD_189020 | JGI IMG/M metagenome (GOLD analysis project Ga0233414, IMG submission 189020) | Seawater microbial communities from Saanich Inlet, British Columbia, Canada - Na_anoxic_10_MG | ecosystem: Environmental > Aquatic > Marine > Inlet | place: Canada: British Columbia... | reverse complement strand
TGGTCTGACTGTAATAACATATGGGGTCTTGGTTCTAATATAATACCTGCTATTGATGTTGATTTGGCGCAGCAGGCAGGGGCGCGTGGTGTTCCAATTTTACCACACGGAATGGGTGCTTTTTATAATGCTTTTGGACGCGCTCTAGGAACTAGTGGAAGGGTTGCGCGGGGGGAAGGATTTAGTTATGCTGCATTTATGCCAAATAAAGGAGAAATAGTTGGTGGATCAATTAATGTTACCATTGCTCCAAACGCAGCAAGTTACAAAATTTATGCAGCGAATTATAACATTGGAATTAGTGCGCCGGGGGCAAATTTTCTTACTGATGGACAGGCGTTAATTGGAGCTCTACCTAGCAACCCAACTCTATCCTATATTGCTGGATCCGAAAGTGATTGGGGATTACTAACATCAAATGGGAATCCTTTATTGTTTGACATAGGAGATTATATAGGAATATATGTAGATACAGGAGGCGCTCTTGGAGAGATAGCAGTAGAAGGAACTTTATATATTAAATTAATTTAATTATTAAATAAAATATCATATTTTATATTCTAATCTTTGTATAAATTATGAGTACTAAATTTAGAATAGCAGGGGCAGTTTTTGACCCGTCTAATCATTCACTAAATAATGGTTTACAATACATAGTTCCATCTCTATTATCAGATAACGAACTAGGACCATTTATCGATGGTTCAGGTAATTTAACAGTACAGCAATTGAAATATTCATCATTATATCCAGTAATTAAACCAGCACAACCAAGTAATTCAGGAATATGGTTAGCATCAAATGACTCTACACTTACAACAGGTGAATTATATATACCAGATAATAAATACGATAGTGCTCTTATTCAAATTTATAAAACCAGTTATGACGATATAGATTATAGTCCATGGTTAGATTCAATAAATAATGGAGATATAATACAATTAAGACAATCAGACAATCCATTAGATTTTGCTATTTATGTAATAGATAGTGTTCGAGCTACTGGTATAATATATACATTTGATATTACATTAATAAATACAGGAAATGTGGCAAATATTACTGTAGATAAACAATACTTTATTTCATATGTAAGTAAAGGAAATACGGGTGCTCAAGGTTTAAGAGGACTAACAGGTTTAACAGGAGAACAAGGTCCGGTAGGTGTGAAAGGTGAGCAAGGTAGTATAGGAGTTCAAGGTAGTAAAGGTGATCAAGGTGTTCAAGGTAGTATTGGTGTGCAAGGGTTTACCGGAGCTAGGGGTATAGAAGGACCAAAAGGAGCACAAGGAGTTACTGGAGAACAAGGATTAAAAGGTGAACAAGGAAATTTAGGTCCACAAGGAGATACTGGAAATACAGGAGCACAAGGTGTAATTGGAGAAAGAGGGTTAACAGGTCTTAAAGGAGACCAAGGAGACCAGGGTGATAAAGGTGATAAAGGTGATTTCGGAACTCAAGGACCACAAGGAAAAGATGGAAATTTTGGAGGTGCTACATTTGATTATATTCTATATAGACCCGAAAGTCTAGTATCTCCCCCAAGAAATGGAGGTATGCGTTTATATGCGGATGGAACAAGTATTCAGCGTAATAGTACAAGAATATCTATGGATGATGCCGATGTAGATGGTAATTCTATAGATTCGTTTATGATAACATTAAAAGCAGTTACATCAATTATAAAAGGTTTTGTTAGAATATCGTCAAAATTCGAAGCTTCCAATTATTTATTATTTAATATTAATAATGTGTTAAATGTATCTGACGGAATACATGATTATTGGCAATTATATGTTGAGAATACGGCTTATTCAAGTGATGTTCCGTTTCCAAATACAGATAGTAGTGGTAACGATGTTATAGTTAGTTTTGTAGCATCAGGAAATAAAGGCGAACGGGGTGTTACCGGTGTTCAAGGCAATGCAGGTGCTCAGGGAAGTGTTGGACAGAAAGGTGATCAAGGTGATAAAGGTGAACAAGGCGATACAGGTGCTCAAGGTAATAAAGGAGATCAAGGTTTGAAAGGAGATATAGGAGTACAGGGTATTGCTGGTACAAATGGTATAGATGGAAATACAGGAGCACAGGGCGATAAAGGAAATACTGGCGATACTGGTGCTCAAGGACCTACAGGAGATAAAGGTGATCAAGGTGATAAAGGTGAACAAGGTTTAATAGGGGAGCAAGGAAATTTAGGTCCACAAGGAATAACGGGAGCTAGAGGGATTGAAGGTGCTCAAGGTAATAAGGGAGATCAAGGATTGAAAGGAAACACCGGTTCACAAGGTGATAAAGGCGAACAAGGTTTACAAGGAGTAAAAGGTTCACAAGGATTTATTGGCACACAAGGATTAAAAGGAGACACAGGGTTAAAGGGTGACCAAGGAGCACAAGGAATCGCTGGCATAAATGGCGTAGATGGAAATATAGGTGCTCAAGGAAAAAAAGGTGATCAAGGTGATCAAGGTATAAAAGGAGATCAAGGTGATATTGGGATTACTGGTTCCCAAGGGTTTAAAGGAGATCAAGGAGATCAAGGTGTAAAAGGAGATCAAGGAGATATTGGGATTACTGGTTCCCAAGGGTTTAAAGGAGATCAAGGTGATCAAGGTGTAATAGGTCCTACCGGTGTAAAAGGTTCACAAGGAGAACAAGGATTTATAGGTTCTCAAGGATTTACGGGTTTTCAAGGAGATCAAGGAGATACAGGAGCTCAAGGTTCAAAAGGAGACATTGGATTAAGAGGACTTGAAGGAGCACAAGGTAGTACAGGTGAAATAGGTGCTACTGGGGAAAAAGGTGATAAAGGAGATCAAGGAGCACAAGGCAATACAGGAGATGTAGGAACAAAAGGAGGAACTGGACAACAAGGTGTAAAAGGAGACCAAGGAGCTCAGGGTTTAAAAGGTGATCAAGGTAATATCGGGGTTACTGGTTTCCAAGGATTAAAAGGAGATCAAGGAGATAGAGGAGCTCAAGGTTTAGGAGGAGCAACAGGTTCTCAAGGAGCTACTGGTATTACCGGCGCTAAAGGCGATCAAGGTGATCAAGGTATAAAAGGTTCACAAGGAGAAGATGGATTTATAGGTCCTCAAGGGTTTACAGGTGCGAAGGGAGATCAAGGAGATAAAGGAGCTCAAGGATTTACTGGTTCTATTGGCGCAAAAGGAGACCAAGGAGCTCAGGGTTTAAAAGGTGATCAAGGTGATATCGGGGTTACAGGTTCCCAAGGATTAAAAGGAGACCAAGGAGTAAAAGGGTCTCAAGGAGACCAAGGCGCAAAAGGAGATCAAGGAGCAACAGGCGCACAAGGTTCAAAAGGAGACACTGGATTAAGAGGACTTGAAGGAGCACAGGGTGAAACAGGTGCTACTGGAGAAAAAGGAGACCAAGGAATTATAGGTAACACAGGATCTCAAGGAGTAAAAGGGTCTCAAGGAGACCAAGGCGCAAAAGGAGATCAAGGAGTTACAGGTTCGCAAGGTTTAAAAGGAGATACTGGATTAAGAGGACTCGAAGGAGTACAGGGTGAAACAGGAGCGAAGGGTTTGAAGGGAGATCAAGGAGCTCAAGGAGATCAAGGAGATCAAGGGTTTATAGGTCCCCAAGGATTTAAAGGAGATCAAGGATCAAAAGGAGACCAAGGAAATGTAGGGGGTACAGGAGATCAAGGAGATAGAGGAGCTCAGGGATTAAAAGGAGATCAAGGAAATACAGGAGCTCAAGGATTAAAAGGAGATCAAGGAAATACAGGAGCTCAGGGATTAAAGGGAGATCAAGGAAATACAGGAGCTCAGGGTAATGATGGTAATTTCGGTGGAGCGAGTTTTGATTATCATGTTAATCTACCCAATGCTGAAGCTGCACCGAAGGCACCAGGAGGAATAAGATTTGGAGAAAGCCCTCAAAATTCAGCAACGAGAATATATTTAGATGATGCTGATGATCAAGGAAATGTAATAGATTCATTTATGGAATCATTAAAAGCAGTTACATCGTTGATTAAAGGTCATATACGTGTATCTAATAAGAATGATGCTACACAATTTTTATTTTTTAGTATAAGTGGTGTGATAAACACTGTAGATCCGAATGATTTTTGGGAAATGGCAGTTGAACCAATAGCCTCATCAGATTCAGACCCTTTTACTGATAATGAAGATGTGATTGTAAGTTTTGCCACAGTAGGAAATAAAGGAGATACAGGAGCTCAGGGGGCAAAAGGAAATACAGGAGCTCAAGGATTAAAAGGATCACAAGGTGATATAGGTAACACAGGTGCCCAAGGATTTAAAGGAGATAAAGGTAATACTGGTGATAGAGGGGCTCAAGGATTTAAAGGCGATCAAGGTATTAAAGGAGATCAAGGAAATACAGGAGCTCAAGGATTAAAAGGTGATACTGGATTAAGAGGACTTGAAGGAGCACAAGGTGATACAGGAGCTACAGGTGCTACAGGTGCGAAAGGAGATCAAGGAAATACAGGAAATACAGGAGCTCAAGGGGTAAAAGGATTTCAAGGAGATCAGGGTAATATAGGTAATACAGGAGCGCAGGGTGAAACAGGTTCTACAGGCGCTAGAGGACTTATAGGGGCACAAGGAACAACTGGTTCTACAGGTTTGACAGGTTCTACAGGTGCAAAAGGAGATCAAGGAGAACAAGGATTTATAGGTCCTCAAGGATTTAAAGGAAACACAGGTTCTACAGGAGGAACAGGAGCTCAAGGATTAAAAGGAAATACTGGATTAAGAGGACTTGAAGGAGCGCAAGGAGCAACAGGAGCTACAGGTGCGAAAGGCGATCAAGGAAATACAGGAAATACAGGAGCTCAGGGAGTAAAAGGATTTCAAGGAGATCAAGGTAATAAAGGAAATATAGGAAATACAGGAGCGCAAGGAGCAACAGGTTCTACAGGCTCTACAGGAGGAACAGGAGCTCAAGGACTAAAAGGAAATGCGGGCGTAAACGGTGCAACAGGAGCACAAGGACCAAAAGGAAATACAGGTTCTACTGGAGGAATAGGAGTACAAGGAGCAAGAGGTCCTACTGGCTCTACGGGTGCGAAAGGAGATAAAGGAGATACTGGTGATATTGGACCACAAGGATTTATAGGAGAACAAGGTTTAAAAGGAAATACAGGATCAACCGGAGGAACAGGTCCAACAGGAGCACAAGGACCAACCGGCGCAAGAGGAATTGAAGGAGCAAAAGGAAATACAGGTTCAACTGGAGCACAGGGAGACGTAGGAAGTACAGGTTCTACAGGAGCACAAGGACTAAAAGGAAACACAGGTTCTACAGGAGGAACAGGAGCACAAGGACCAAAAGGAAATGCTGGAAGCAATGGTGCGACAGGAGCTCAGGGAACAAGAGGAGCAACAGGAGCAACAGGTGATATAGGAGAACAAGGTTTAAGAGGTCCTACAGGTTCTACAGGTGCGAAAGGAGATAAAGGTGACCAAGGAAATGTAGGAGGAACAGGAGCACAAGGAGGAACAGGAGCACAAGGACCAAAAGGAAATACAGGAGGAACAGGAGGAACAGGAGCACAAGGAGCAAAAGGAAATACAGGTTCTACTGGAGGAACGGGTGCGCAAGGAGCCAGAGGTCCGACAGGATCAACGGGAGGAACAGGTGGACAAGGAGCAAAAGGAGATACAGGTTCTACTGGAGCACAAGGACCAAAAGGAAATACAGGAGGAACAGGAGGAACAGGAGCACAAGGTCCTCGAGGTTACCAGGGATATCAAGGTCCAGCTGGTCCTAATACCACCTGGTTTTATTCTTTAGCGGTAGGTACAAGCGTAACAGCTCATTCAACAAATGGTGAAATAAGAGCAGGAGGAAATGTAATAGCTTATTATTCATCCGATAAAAGATTAAAACAAAATATTAAAAACATAGAGAATCCTTTAGATAAAATTAATATGATTAACGGAGTTAATTTTGATTGGACTGATAAATTTATTGAAGAGCATGGTGGAGAAGATGATATATTTATTAGAAAAAATGATGTTGGTGTAATTGCTCAGGAAATAGAAGAAGTAATGCCCGAAGTTGTAGCAACCAGAGATGATGGTTATAAAGCAGTAAGATATGAAAAAATAGTGGCTTTGTTAATTGAAGGAATAAAAGATTTAAATGGTCAAGTCAATAAATTAACAGAAGAGGTAGATTCTTTAAAAAATAATAAATAATATATATAATTATGTCAACACCTTTACAGACATCTGGATCGATAAGTCTAGGTAATATACGAGATTATATTGGAGAAGGAGGAAGAATGAATTTAAGTGGTATAACAACACCATATTCAGCTAATCAAATATTTAATTCGGCAGTAAATACGACAACACCATCATCCAATTTATTACGATTAAACGATTTATATGGTAAGACATTTGGAATATATAGTGCTTACTCGAGAAGATTTTTATATGGTAAGAGATTTGTAAATCCGTTTGACGGATATTTTAGAGGATATTTTGGATTAGGAACACCCAGTAGTGGCACATCTGGAATGCTATATACACAGAATAAAGGATTTCCTATATTTCTGAGTTTAACTACAGGTAGTTACTTTAATTGGAGATATCTCTCAATACAAGGAAGAATAAGAGGAGTATGGTATGATATAGGCCCTCCATTCGGATATAGTCAAACTACATGGGATGTAACAGGAGAATATGAAGAAATACAACTGGAAGTATTAAGAATAGGTTTAAGTATACAGATAATGTTAGAAGCTTATCCGATGGCAGATGAGAGAACTAGAGGAAGTGGTGTTCATAACATGGATATAACATTAGAGATATTTGAAGAAGATAGTAGTAGTGGGCTTATTAGATGATGATTATAATATGAAAAATAAATATATTATAATTATTTATAATGACAACAATTGATTTATCAATGACACCATATGAATTTTTTATTGATATGAGTTATAATTTTGAATATTATGATAAAATAAGCAATATAAAATGTATATGTAAAGACGTATTATTAAAAACACTTGATGAAATTAAAGATATTGAAAACTTAGTTAACTATAATGTGTATATATGTGGGAAAATAAATAGTTCATCATCATTTCCCACATGGGATTGTGATTTAACTTTAGAAAATAATGAAAAAGATGATAATATATTATTTGAAATTTTTAAAAAAATAAAACTGATAGGATTGAGTAATAATATTATGTTTGATTTGAAATATATGAGAGATATAGAAACTTGGAATAAATGTGTAGAAACTCCTGATGAATATTTTAAGATATCACAAGCAACTTTTTTTTGGGATAGTTCAAACAACGATTTCAGTCTGGATGAAAATACTAGAACTATGCGAATTAGAAAACAAAAGAATAGATTTTATACTTATTATAAAGCGTTATTGATTAAGAAAAAAGGTGAAACTGAATTAGATAAAGAAGGAATAAATTTTATATCTAATACAATATTACCCGATTCAAATTTACGAAATTCAGGAATGTATGATAACAGATATAGTTTTAGAAAATTAAAACCGATTGATACAACTGGTTTTAATGAAGAAGAAATGGCATTTTATAATTCATTAAAATAATAATATAAATATAATTATTGTATTATTATTATTATTATTATGAAGTTGAAATATACGACAGATATATGTGGACAAGAGATATTGACAGATGAAAATTGTCGTCATCAAGTAATGATGGAATGGGAAAAACCATATATGGAGAGATCAATTGAATTATTTCAACCATTTGGTAAAGTATTAGAGATAGGATTTGGTATGGGATATTCAGCAACTAGTATTTGTGATTGTAGTGATGTAATTGAATATAATGTAATAGAATGTTCACCAGAAGTATGGAAAAAATTTGAAATTTGGCGTATTGAACAAGCAGAAAAAAGACCAGAATTAAAAATAAATTTGATAAAAGGTAGGTGGGAAGATGTTCTTGATTATGAAGGGATGTTTGATTCAATATATTTTGATGATTATAACGGAGAGAGAGTTCCTCCGAGGGAAAGAATGGATAATTTTACATTAAAAATTCTTAAAAATCACACCAAAATTGGTAGTCGATTTTGTATGTATAGCACATTATCCGTAAATCCTTATCCAAAAATAAAATGTTTAACATGTGTGGTTCATAATTATAATATAGATATTCCTAATTACTGTAATTATGCTAGAGGAGAAGAAATGTATATACCTGTATTGACAAAAATATCTGATGAAATTGAAGATTTGGTAAACGAGATAAAAGGATATAATGTGGAGAAAACAAATGAAGAATATGTAAAACAACTAGAAAAATATAATAAATATGTTTTAAATAACAATAAACCAAAAGGACAGTTAGTAATTGTTGATAATTTTTACAATAATGCGATGGAAACGAGAGATTACATACTAACTCAAGAATTTAAAGTACGAGGTAATTATCCTGGACAAAGAACTAGGTCATATGCTACAACAGAATTGAAGAATTCTATCGAAAAATATATAGAACCTGTTGCTGGAAAAATAACAGATTGGCCTATGTATAAAGAGGGAGAAGATGATGTTTATAATGGTGCTTTTCAATACACAACATCAAGAGATAAATCATGGATTCATAATGATGGATTTAATAATTGGGCAGCAGTATGTTATTTAACACCAAATGCTCCAGTGACATCAGGAACCGCATTTTATAAATTCTTTGATGGAACTAGAAATTCTGAAGAATCAGAAGCAAGAGGAAATAAAGAAATCATTGATAAAGCCAGTCAAGATATGACCAAATGGCAATTAGTAGACAAAATAGGAAATGTATTCAATAGATTAATAATTTTTAATTCAAAAAACTATCATATGAGTCAAGATTATTTTGGAACAGATAAAAATGATGGAAGGTTATTTCAGGTGTTTTTCTTTTCTACGGAATATTAAATAATGTTTAAAATAATAATATAAACAATTAATGAATATTATTATTAATGGATAAAGAAGCAAATATTTTGTATGAAAATATAAAACAACAGAAACCATTTTGTTTTATTAAATTAAATGATGGTGAATGTAATTCCATTTTAAATAAAGATGTAACATTATCAAGAGGGTTTGAGCAATCAGATAGCATTATGTCTAATAAACTAAGAGAATGTTTGTTGTATGAAGACAAAAATTATTATAAAGGATTACCTTGTAATAATTGCTATAAGGATATGCGTGAATCGATAAATGAAATCATTAAAAGTAATAGTACTAATATTTTTAATGCAAATTGTCTAATAAATAGCAATACAGATAAAACAATAAATATTATAAAAACATATTTACCATCGAGAGAAATTATAATAGTTGCTAGCGAAGAAATGGTTAATAATATTAATGAATTAGAGAAATTAAATATTATTGTTTCAAAATGTTTTCAAGTAACAAATAAAAACGCTTTCAAGAACAATTATGATTCCATTAAAGATAAGTGGAGAGAAATAAATAATAATAGCGTTGTTATCTGTTTATGTGGTCCATTAGGAAGAATATTATGTAAAGAATGGTACGAAAATAATAATTCATTAACTTGTTTAGAATTAGGTTCTTTTTTTGATCCATTAATAAATAACAAATCTTATTTATATCATACAGGAACATTACATTATTGTGATATTTGTAATCCTACAAATTCTAGTTCTGATTGTCTATTAATAGATTTAATACCAAATAAAATATATAAAGAATGTTATTATTTTAACAATTTTGAAACAGCTCTGGAATTTTATAGAGGAAATATAGAGAAGACTATAAAAAATTTTAATAATATATTATATAATGATCCTAATTATAAAATTCCGGAACCAAAAGAAAATAAATTAGACAAATATAAAAAATTAAATAAGGGGCAATTATTCAATATTTGTAATGATTTATATGAAAAACAAAATTTTATAGAATATGATGTAGCTAGTAAATTATATTTAGATTATTTTAAAGAGATAAATGATAAAGAAAAACAAAAAATCATATTTTTAAATGGATGTAGAAATTTTAATACGGATAAAGAGAAAGCTATATGTGATTATGAAACTCTGTATAATGATAATGAATGTGACGAGGAAATAAGAAAGTTTACCGGATGGAATCTTGATATGTTATATCCAAAAAATAATGAATCTATACCGAAAATAGTTCATTTAATATATTTTAAAGAGAGAGAATTGGAGTTATATAATTATGTATGTATTTTATCTATGATTCAACATATGAAAGATTATAGTTTTGTTATGTATAATGATATTGAACCTACAGAGAATATATATTGGCAAAAATTAAAAAATAATAGTAAAATTGAATTTAAGAAGCATAATCGTCCGAAAGAATTTGATGGATTTGATATTAATTATGTTCAATATGCAGCTGATATAACAAGATTAGAATTATTATACGAGTATGGTGGGATTTATATGGATTTAGATATGTTAATATTGAAAAATTTTGATAATTTAATCAAAAATAAAGATTTTTATATTTCATATGAAACTGGAAAAGATGATTCGGGATTAATTAATTCTATTTTAATTTCAAAACCAAAAAACGAGTTTATTAAAATTTGGTTAGATAGTTTTAAAACTGGTTTAAGAATGAATAAATGGGCATATCATATAAGCAAACAAAATAAGTATTTATTGGACACAAATAAATCTTATTTAATTAAATACAATATTGAAATACTAGATAGTAAATATTTCTTTAATTTTAGGTGGACTGATATTGATAAATTCCAAAATATTAAAGATAACATAACACATGATATGTATGGTATTCACTTATTCGATACCATATTAAAAGATACATTAAAAAATAATATATTTTTTGATAAATATAAATTGATTGATTTTCCATAATCTCTTCTACTAAAATGTTAATTATATAATTAACATTTTAAAAACGATTATTTCAAATTGTATCATATTAAGAGTTAAAACATGTAATGATATTTTCTAATTTTGGAAAAAATCCTATTTTATTAATTATTTGTTCCTTTTCTTTTCTGATATATTCAATTCTTTGCGACCACCAATCCTCTTCAATAGCTTGTTTAATTATGGCCATTGAACCTAAAAAATCATCTAAATCTAATCTGACAAAGGCTTTGGAATTGATATGCTCTTCCAAATTAGGACATCCCCAATAAAATGTCAAACATTCACATAAAATTGGTTCCCAAATTTTCTCTGTAGCATAATTGTGTTCTTGATTGTTTTCAGAACTAAATACATATTTATAATTAACGAATTCGTTTTCTTTTTTATCTTCTTTTAACATCCCTTTATAATTTTTAAAATTGTGATAATTTTCTCTCCCGAAAATATCAATATATTGATTATTCGTGTTTTGTTCCATTAATCTTACAAAATCAATTCGTTTAATATGACCAATATCAAAATTTTTATTACTCAAAATAGTAACAATTTTGTTTTCACGGTTTGTCGGATATTTATTAGGTATTTCAATTTGCCATTGGACATTATTTAAATTATTAATACGACTATGAATATAAAGGAATTCATCTGGATTAGGATTACTCCATTGACCCCAAGTTTTTATACCCCAATTTTTTGATAAATCTTCTACCCATGGTTCCATTTGAAATATAATTGTTTTTTCTGGAATATAATATGCGTCAGATGGCGGTTTATTTATAATTACATAATAATCTATATTTTCATCATCGTCTACTAATTTATATGATTTATAAAAACTAGAATATTTATTCATTATAGACCATTCTTGTATAAGTTGTTTTGATGAACACCAATTTCCGATAATTTTAATTTTTTTTAATTCCAATTGTGAATGACATGATATAGAATTTTCATTTTCATTTTCATTTTCATTTTCATTAATAAATTTTTCATAAATATCTCTTTTAATATAAATACCATCATTTTCTCCAAAATAGCTTGATTGTTGTAAATTAGTAATAGTGGATTTGAAAAATCCTAATGTATTAAATCCGACACAATTAGAATCATAAGTAGCTATTTTTAATAATTCATCAATGGGAGCAGATTGATAAAATAAATCAGAACCTATTTGATCTTTCTGTTTAATAAAAATAAAATCATTTATATCTATAGATTTATTAAAATTAAAACATTCATATATATTTTGAATATCACTATCAATTTCTTTTCCACCTTCGTTCCAATCAGAAAATACTAATTGAGGTTGTATTTCATATATAGATAAATTTGATATAATTTTAAATAAATAATCTATTCCGTATTTAATGCCATTTTTTTCAATATAATCTACTAAAATTTGAGCACCTATTTTATTAATGGTATAAGAAAATGTTCCTCCTATAAAAAGCGAACTGTTAAAATTTGTAATATTTACATTATTGTTATGTTTTGGGTTATATATATTATCAAAATCATTGCGATTTTTTTCATACATATGATATCCTAGTAAAATCAAATTTTTTTTATTAAAATCCTCTTTGAAATATTCAATATTTTCTTTAAAACTAGATGAAAATTCACAATCATCTTCTAAAATTAAATAGTAATTATTATCATTATCATTGATCAATTGTTTCCATAAATTATAATGGGTTAATGCACAACCGACTACACCCTTCCTAAAATTAAAATCATTTCCTTCGAATAATTGTTTAATGTAATTTGTTGGAGGAATATTAAATCCATCAACAGCTTTAATCCATTCATATTTGTTTATATTGATTTTCGATAGTTTATCTATAGTGCTTTTTTTTCGGTCAGGTCTTCTTTCCAAATTGACTATTTTGATTGGAATTTCATAATTTTTATTAGTGAATTGTTCTTCATTATTCAATTCATAAGCATTTGGATTATTTGTAATATGTCTCTCACTAGTTAATCGCCCTATATGTTTACATGTAATATCATTAAAAAAACCTGATTTGTAATTATGATTGGTCCATTTATTAGCATAATCCATTTCAAAAAATTGATTTTCACTATCAAAATTTCCTAATTTTAAAATAGTTTCTACATCTATTAATGACGGGCGGAAACTAAAATTAGGCCAATAATGAGAGTTAATATATTGACTATTTTTTTTTGAAAGATCATAATCTTGTATACAATAATCATCATCATATGGAATGATAGATTTAATAACATAATCATTAATAGTTTCGGCATAACCTCTATTAAATAACACTTGTTTAACATTTGATTTTTTCATATTATTTAATCCAGTGATAGCTTTGGTAATATAATCTTGTTTTTTATAAAATAAAAAATCATCTTCTATATGAATCCAATATTTTGGTTTTAATTGGTTAATTTTATTCCAAATAATATTCATACTATTTCTGTGTCCTTTTTCATTAACATCTTTAAAATAATAATTAATCCAATCATATTTAGATTTCATAAATTCTCTATCTTCTAATGAGGAAGAGTCATCAACACAGAACCAATAGTCAATTTTATTAAAGTCTTGCCAATTATGTAATAGAGAATTGATTGTCTGTTTAAATAAATCTAGACGTTTACAAGTAGTAAAAGAAATAAAAATTTCTACATTAGATGTTTCAATATTTTTTTTTGGAAATCGAACAATCGTATTAAGAAGTGTTTTATTGATTTCATTAAATATACTATTCCATACATTGATTAAATTTTCATCATTGATAAAATTATCTCTTAATAAATTATCTAGTTTTTCGAATATAGCATTTAAATTATTTTTATCTTTTAATAAATGTTCCATATAACATGGTAAAAAATTTCCATAATAATGTTTATAGTTTTCAATAGAAGCATCAGGTTTATTTAATATTAATTTAACTGTAGATTCATAACCAGATTCTAAATCGCCTGTATAATATGCTGATACAGAATTTAAGAACTCAGGTTTATAGTAAAATGTATTATCTAAGAAGCATTTAGACGATGAATCTTTAATAATTTTATAATTTTTAATAGATTTATATAATGAATTGACTAATAAATGATTATCATTAATAAAAAAAAAATCCATCAAAGATGCTATTCCTTCAATTCGTTCTGAATCATAAGAATACGATTTTTCCCAATATATAACAGCATTTTTATAATCACTATTTTTATTGTATAAATTTCCTAACATTAAACAAGAATAATACTTTTCTTGGATCCAGTTACCATTTTCTAATACTTTTTTATACCAAGTAATTGCGTCGTCATATTTTCCAGCATCCTTAAAACTTTGGGCGCAATAAAATCCATATCTATATTTCATACCAATATCTTTTTCAATGGTATAAGCATTTGATAAAACTATAGCATCATCTAAATATTTATTAGGATTTTTTGAACGATTACCAGAACGTCCTGAATCTATATAATAATTTCCAGAAATAGTAGAACTACTTTTACAATTATTAACATCACATAATACCTCATGTAAAACACCTTTCCATACCCATTGTATTCTATTATTAATTAATAACGGTCTAACATATGAAAATCCAGTCCCAAATATAAAATCATATCGATCACATATTAATTTTTTTGGTAATTTAAAATTACCATGAAAACTATCATCAGCATCAAATATGAATATATAATCTGTTTTGTTAAAAGCATATTTTAAAGCATTATTTCGATTAGTAGCAAAGTCTTTCCACTTGTCTTGATGTATTTCTCCTTGAATTTTTTTTTCTTCGAAAAAATTCTTGATGATTTGTATTGTATTATCAGTTGAACCAGTATCACAAATAACCCAATAATCTAGTTTAATATTATCACAAATATTATTTAATGTTTTTTTAATAATATGTGATTCATCTTTAACAATCATATTTAGACAAATGGTTTTTTCTGATTTAGAAGGTATATTAAAATAATTCTGTTCCATATTATCTTAATAATAAATATTTGTTTAAATAATATTTTTCTATTTTAATAATCACATATGAACTCCAAGTATTTCATCTATAAATTCAAAAGATGAATTTTTACATATATTCTCTATAGTATAACCATCTGCCAAATATCCTTTATCTAACCATCCATATGTTTTAATTATAGATGTTTTAACACAAAACTGTAAGGTATCAATATTTTGTAAAATAGGTGGTGAACCATTCAAAATAGCTGGTTCGATAAATTGACTAGGTAATGGACCAAGATGAATTATTTTACATATCCATGAATCTATATTTTTATTTAATTCAATAAATTTATTAAATGTGAAAAGAAAATTTGGAAAAATAACATTATCATCATCTATAAATACCATATATTCTTCATTAGATAAACTAATACCATATTGTCTAGGAGTATTTCCAAAATTATTAAAATTTTTTTCCAGTGTAATAAATTCTCTCTTAGTAGAGGAGTATTTATTAATTATATCTTGTGATATATGTTTTGTTAAATCATTATCATCTATAATAACAAGATGCCTCCAATTAGTATATGTTTGAGATTCAATACAGTCAATACATCTTTTTAAAATATCATTATTTCTATTGTATGTAGGAGTAATTATAGTAAATGATGTCATTTATTAATAATTGTTAGTAAATATTTAAGTATATATTTCAGAAATACAATTGTCTGGCAAATAAAGCATATTGAACCATTTGATAAGCTGTTCAGGTGTATTATCTTTATAGTTGTAAATTTTTATTCTGTCATATTTTTTTTCATCGATAATATTTTTTTGTTTGTCGATAGTATATTCACTATTACATAACCATATAAAATCACATTTTGAATTATCATATAAACTAATAATTTCTTCTGAATTAATTCCATCATTAATAATACATATACATTTATCATAATCAAAATTGTAATTATAATTACATCGTTTATGTTGATAGTCTGTATCACGCTCCCAAATTCTAGAAGTATTTCGCATATAATTTATATCTTCATATGCATCTAATTCTTTCATTTTATCATTAACATGATACATATTGTAAAAGAGTGGTTGAATATATTGTGGACCTATGCGATTAATTTCACCATTCCGAATATTTGAAAAATTGTTCCCATCATCATTCATATATTGAATATACTGAACTTTTGAATTTTTTGCTACTTTATAATTAATACAAGTCCGGAGTAATATTTCGTAATCATCACAAATAGGTAAATATTCACTATAATTATCTAGGTCCATTAACATTTTTCTTCGCCACATTCGAGGATGATTTGGTAAACAAACTAAATGACTTAATGTAATATTATTAATATGAGGTGTCAAATAAATATTATTCCATTCACCATTAATTTTTTGTAGATAATAACCACCATAACCTTTACATGTAAAATCTCCATAATGATAAGATTTACCATTTCTGTGTTTAATTAAAGTTTCTCCGTATACAAATCCAATTTTATCATCAGACTCAAAAATATTAGTAGCATCTTTTAAACAATCTACAAAAAGTTCATCGTCATGGTCTAATTCTAATACATATTTACCTCTACATAGTGAAATAGCTTCATTTTTAACATTACCAATATTTCCACTGTTACAAGATCTTTTATATAATCTAACACGATTATCTGATTCTAATTGATCTTTTAAATAAAAGAAATGACCATCTTCAGGAGTATCATCTACAATAACCCATTCCCAATCAGTAAGAGTTTGTTGTTTGAGAGAATTATAAGCAATTTTAATTAGTTCATAACTTTTAAAACATGTTGTAAAAATAGAAAATAAAGGTCTAGTATTTTCTCTGGGCAATATAACATTATAAATAAAATTGTAATTAACATTATAATTAAATTCATCATAATTTTTTAATTCGTTCACAGTTTTAAAAATCCAATTTTTTGAAAATCTATTTGGTATCCAATCACATAGGTATTCATATTCCATATTGTCAGATTCTGATACGGTCATAAGAATATTGTTATTAACATTAAATAGACAATTTGTATCAATAATATCTTTTTTAGTAATAATTTTAATAGAACAATTATATCTATCTTTATTATCACTTATAATAGAATCTATATAAGAATATTTATCATGTCTATAAATAAGAACTAATGGATATTTACTCATTATACAAAATTTTAAAGCATAATATTTAAGTAATTTGTTTTATAACAAATAAAAATAAAATTATATACTATATAGAATGTCGTTTACTAGATTTCATGATGACCCTTGTAGAGTAAAAAAACAATTACAAGAAATGACTGGACCTGGTCGTTATATGATAAATCAACCAGGATGGGGTGATAAACCTTGTTATATGGAAGATCCTTATATGAGAATACAAGAATGGGGAGGTAACTTACGAACAAATACCATTAACCTTGAAAGTGATTTATTGGGTTTAACAAGAACACTTACAAAAGATTGTGAGGAAAATAATTATAAAAAAGGAGCTGTTAAGTCCAAACCAATCTCCTATCCCACCTGTGCTTCCTTTACCGATCAATCCCGAGTTACGGATCCTGCCTGGTGGTATAGAGATTTAGAACAAGTGAATTGGGCTATATTGCCTTTGAATCCTCAAGAAAACACTTGTAAACCATTTCAAAATAATTTAAATACAAGACTATTGGAGAAGGATTATTTTGTTGCCACAGCACCATGTGTTCCTAAGAACGATGGAAATGTATTATCTGCTACAGCTTTTAGAGGATTTGGTAACAATATAAATGTGAATAATTGTGTAAAAACACAAACTTGTGGAAAAATAAATAAATAAAATATGTTATATATCATTTTTTATAAAAAATATATAACATATATATAATGGAATTAGCCGTACCACTTATAGCATTAGGAGGATTATATGTCGCATCTAATCAAGAAAAAAAAAAGGAGGGTTATGAAAATATGGGAAAACCTGTGAATTCATTACCAAATTATAATGAACCACCTGTTAATTATCCAACATTAAAGGGTGTTAAAAATACTAATCCAAATAAATACAGAGATTCCAATACCGTTACAGATAGATTTTTTAAACCATCTGTGTATCAAGAATTCAAAAATGGACCCGACCAATTTGGAAATGTTTCAAAAACAAACGATTTTAAAAGTTTAACTGGAGATACAGTAAGTAAAACCAATTTTAAACATAATAATATGGCACCATTTTTTGGAGGTAAAATTCGAGGAAGCACTCAAGATGCCAATATTACTGAAACAGTTTTAGATAATATGAGTGGTCTAGGTAGTCAGCAAATTAGAAAACAAGAACAAGCCCCTTTATTCTCTCCTCAAAAAAATATGAGATTTGCTAATGGCACACCAAATCAAAGTGATTTTTACCAATCAAGAGTAATGCCTGGTTCTAAAATGTCAAATGTTAAAATGTGGGAAGAACAAAAAGTTGGACCAGCTTTAGACGCAGGCTACAATACTGAAGGTGAATTGGGATTCAATTCGGGAATGGCTGCTAGAGAAAAATGGGTTGATAGAAATGTTGATCAACTTCGTGTTGAGACAAATCCCAAATTAACATTTGGTTTAGCAAATCATGAAGGACCTGCTCATTACTTTAATAATGCTCCACCAACATCAGAAACACAGGGTAAAGTTGAAAAATATTTACCTGATAAATATTTTGTTAATACTCCTGATAGATGGTTAACTACAACTGGTTTAGAAAAAGCACAAACTGTCCGTTCTATTGAAGTGGCAAAAGATGTAAATAGATCCACTACAGGAAGACAATATTTTGGTGCTGATTCTAATCCTGAGGGAACCAAAATGTATACTCCTGGTGAATATCAACAACCTAAAAGACCCCAATTACAATCAAATCCTGTTTTAAATCCTAATGGTTGTGGTTCCGGAGCAGCCGGTTCTAACGACTATGGAAAAGACGGTTACACTCCTCTTCCTAATAATAGAAGCACTGTTCGACAAGACTCTGGATTTGGAGTTGTTGGAGGTTTTATGAAGGCTGCTGTTGCTCCATTATTAGATGTATTAAGACCATCGCGAAAAGAAAATGTTATTGGTAATATTAATCCTACAGGTAATGTTCAAAGTCATGTAGCTGCTGCTAGAGTTTGGAATCCTGCTGATAGAGCTCCTACCACTATTAAGGAGACCACTGTAGGATTATTAGATAATAATCATTTAAATGTAGAAGGACAAAAAGATGGCGCTTATACTGTTAGTCAGCAACAAGCAACTGAACAGGAAAGAGATACAACTAACTGTGAATATTATGGTGATGGTGGTAATGGAACCGGTGTAGCATTATATAACGCTGCTTATAACCAACGCAATAATGTCAATAAGACGCATAAAAACAGACCTAACCAAGGAGGTATGTCTATGTTGAATCATGACCAAAAAGTTCAAATTGATAAAATGGACCGAGATAGAAATAATAATAGATTGTGGGTTAGAAATGGAAATAACGGAATAAATGGAGCTATTCCATCTGTAGAAACATATGGAAAAATCAATGTTCCTCAATATTATAATAATTGTCAAGACTGTGATAGAATTAATCCTGATATCTTAACAGCATTTAAACAAAATCCTTATACCAAAAGTCTAAGTAGTTATTAAATCTTTTAATTCTTTTTTAGTTATATGTTTTTGAAATGCTAATATATAACAAACATCAAATATATATGATTCTTCTCCACCTGATTCAATATCTAAATCCAATATATATTTAACACAAAATTCTGGAGTGAGTTTTTGTGTTGCTAATAGTATTTTTTCATCAAGATGTTCAATATTTTCTTCAAGAATTTCAATTGAATATTTATATTTATTTTTTAGTAAATCAGTATTCGTTACCTTCATTGTTAATTTAATAACTTATTATTAAATTAACTTATTTCAATTTTATTATAAATACTTAATTTAATATGAGCAACTTTATACATTTTGGATGTTGGAATAATCTTAATAAAGGTTGTCTTAAAAATGTAATGACAAGATTAAACGACAGACTAAATAGCTTACCAGTAATAGATTTTTTGAGTGTTGCTGGTGATAATTACTATACAATTAAAGAATCTGATGATGGTGAAAAAAAGAAAATTATAATTCCAGAAAAACTGAATTTAGGATTTGAATATTTACCCCAAGATATAGACATATATATGATATTAGGTAACCACGATTTGGAAACAAATACAGGAGAGAATAATTTGTTTATTGATAATTTAGAAAATCCTGTTTCAGAAAATGATTGTAAAGTAATTGAATATGAAAACATAGCTATTGGAGACAATACAAAGATTGACTATAAATTATCACATGAAAAAATGTTACAACATGGAACTTTGGTATTAATGATTGATACAAGTATGTATGAGTCTACAGCAGAATTATTTTTACCTTGTTATAAAGCTTTTTTACATGATGAGTCTATTACTATTGAAAAACTACAAGCACATCAACTAGAATTTATTAAAGAAACTATACATAAGTATGATGGTGAAATTAAAAATTTAATAATCATTGGACATCATCCGATAATAGGATTAAAATTAAAAAAAAGTAAAAATAAAACTGTTGAAGACATTATTAATTTTGATGATGTCTTAAAAGAAATATACGAGTCATTGAAAGAGAGTGTAAATTACTTTTATTTGTGTGCGGATATACATCTATACCAATCAGGTAGTATTTCACTCAAAATAAATGAAGAATCAAATATGAAAATTCAACAATATATTGTTGGAACAGGTGGAACAAATTTAGATAAATGTCCTATTGATAATGAAATCGAAAATGAACGATTAACATATATAATGAGAGAATGTAAAGAAATATGTGGTTTTTTAGAATGTAATACAAATAATGATATACCAGAATTTATTTTCTATGAAGTAGCATTTGAAGGAGGAAAAAAAATAAGAAAGAATAAAAAAACAAAAAACAAAAAGATAATAAGAAATAAATCAACGAAACGAAAATATAAATAAGTAATAATTAGTTAAAAAGTAACTAATTATTAATATATTAATGTCACTAACAATTCATAAAGATATAACTGATAAATTAGATAATTTTATAGAACATAAGAAAATCCCCAATATTATATTTCATGGAACTTCTGGTTGTGGTAAAAAAACTATATTATTCAACTTCTTGAAAAAGATTTATAGAAATGACAAACTTATGATTAAAAATTATATAATGACTGTTAATTGTGCTCATGGAAAAGGTATTAAATTTATTAGAGAAGAATTAAAATTTTTTGCCAGAACAAATATTAATTTACAAGAAGGTTCTATTTTTAAGAGCATTATTCTATTAAACGCAGACAAATTAACTATTGATGCTCAATCCGCATTAAGAAGGTGTATTGAATTGTTTAGTCATTCAACAAGATTTTTTATTATAGTTGATGATAAATATAAATTATTACGACCTATATTGTCTCGTTTTTGTGAAATATTTATTCCTCAACCAACCGTAAATAATAAAGAAGTGAATTTACATCAATATAATTTAGATAAAACATTCTCTATAATAAAATTAAATAAACAAAAAAAAACTAAATTTAAGACTGATTTTGAAAAAATAAACAAAAAAGAAATTCATTATATAAGTGAAATTTTATATGAAAAAGGGTATTCAGCTTTAGATATAATAGAATACATTAAAGATTTAGATATAGAGACATTAAAAAAATATGAATATTTGGTTTATATTCAGAAAATTAAGAAAGA
>Ga0233414_10000279_pt1 | contig 21683 bp, 22 predicted proteins | sample Na_anoxic_10_MG_FD_189020 | JGI IMG/M metagenome (GOLD analysis project Ga0233414, IMG submission 189020) | Seawater microbial communities from Saanich Inlet, British Columbia, Canada - Na_anoxic_10_MG | ecosystem: Environmental > Aquatic > Marine > Inlet | place: Canada: British Columbia... | reverse complement strand
TTGGACGACCCCCAGCCGCCTCCGACGAACACGAACCGTTCCGGGCTGTTCAGCGCCTCTATCTGCGCGCCGAACGGAACCAGCCCGAGGGCTACTCTGTGCTGCTCGACCACCTACTCCGCCGGCGGGTCGTCGTTGGGCGTCTTCTCGATCTCATCGAAGGACGGCAGACCGAGATGGATGATCGGCGGACTGCGCCCGATCTCGACCTTGACCTTGTCGATCCCGAGCACCCTGGCCTCGAGCCCGAGCATCGACGCGACGGCCCCCCACTTCTTGTCGGCCGCTGCGCGCCGCTGGTGACTCCTCAGCCGGTCCAGGAACTCGGCGCGGGCCTCCCGCGGATCCAGGTCGTCAAAGGCCGCAGCGCGCGACGCGATCCGCTTTGCGACCTCGAGCTTGTAGGTCCGGATCGTCCTGGTCGACGTTCCGATCTGAACAGCGAGAGCTGCCTCAAGAGAAGAGCTCCATCCCTGGGCCTCGATCGCGTCCTTGACAGCGCGGATCCGCTCTTCGCGCTCCATGCTCGAGACGTTGCCCATATGGCCTATTCCCTTCCCTTCATGCCCATCAGCCTACCGCCCACCACCCGAGATTCGTCGTCAAGATCTTGTCGGCCACGGGCTCGGCGGTCTCGACGTCGAGGAACTGGTCTCCAGACCGCTGTACCAACTCGGCGGTCGTGGAGCTGGTGTGAATGACGACGAACTCGACGTCGTCCGGAATCGGACCTGACATCTTCGGGTATCCGTGTACAGGCCAGCAGTTCGGACACGGGCGCAGTCCGACACGGACGACCCTCGCGCTGTCTGGCAACTTCGTCCCGCAGAGTGCCGTTGCCGCCCCTGGCCGCCTTCGGTGTTCTCGTCGGCCGCCAACGAGCCGTACCCACTCCCAGCGCCTCAACTGGAACACGATCGGGACCTGGTAGGAGTCGGGTCCCGACTTGAACTTCTTCAACGGAGTTCCCCTGCCCCGCATGAGGCTTGCCCTGTTCGACGCTCTCGACTTCGAGATCCCGAGGAGTGTCGTGACTTGCCCGAGCGATTCTGCGCCCTGCCATGCCTGCTCGAACCGCTCGTCGCTGGCCGCTTTTGTTCTTCCCATGCCAGAACCATAGGTTACGGCCCGTGCCTCCGTCAACTACTCCCGTTCGATACGGGACTTCCCGCGACCCCCTTGAACATACGTGTATAGGGGAACGGCCCCCTCCCCTCCTTTTCCCCCTTACGTATATAAAGGGAAAGAAGAACGACCAGGCGGCTACGGCTAAAGCCGCGGAATCATTGAAGATTCGGCCCGGCCCTGAACCCGAACGTTGCTCCCTGTCCCGATACCTGACGACCGTTTGACGCGATGCAGTGCGTTTTATATTCGCTTCCGGTTATCAATTCCGCCGCATTTCCAGACCATTAGTTGACCTGCGAGAGTACGCCGTCTAATGTCGACAAATAGGCATTGGAACGCGATAACGACTCGCATCGACTATTCGGAGGTCGCTTGAATACGCAAGATTTCGTGACGATCTGGCAGGGCTCACCCACTCTCGCGGAGGTCATCCGCCGGACCGGGTACAGCTCCAAGTACTGCTCGCAGAAGGCCACGAGGCTCCGCAAGGCGGGGATCGACCTCAAGCGGTTCGCCCGCGGGATGAGGGCCGAGGCGATCACCTGCCACGCCCCCGAGACGGCGCGCGGACTCCTCGCGCTGGAGGACATGGACGCCGAGGAGGAGGCTGCTCAGAAGAACGATGAGAAGCCCCCCTTCAACGACGACGACGGGGCGGACTGGTGATGGCCCCACAGCGCCCGGCGTGCTCCGCGTGCGGCTGCTCCCCGGTGGGTGCGAAGGACGGCGACGAGTGCCTCCGGTGCTCGGGGAGGATGGTCGACCCGCACTTCCTGACCAAGGAGGATCCGGTCAAGGCGGCGAAGCCCAACCCCTACGACGTCGACGAGGCGATCAGCATCCTCGGCCCGGATCCGGCGATGGAGGACCGGCTGCGCAGGATGTTCGGCAAGGGCGACGCGGTGGCGGCGGCATGGCTGGTACGGCGGATCGTGGACATGCGGAACGAAGAGATGGAGACGAGACGATGAGGCCCGAGATCGCCACTCGCTCCGGGAAGCTCGTCAACCCCTTCGACCTCCAGCCCGAGGACGTCGACGTGTTGGACATCGCCCACGCGCTGTCCAACACGTGCCGCTGGACGGGTCACACGTCGCGTTTCTACTCGGTCGCCGAGCACAGCGTGCGGGTCGCTGAGCGGGCCAGGGAGCTGCTCGCCGAGGTGGGCCACGGGCTGCACACCCAGCTCCTCGGCGCGCTGTGGGGCCTGCTCCACGACGCACCCGAGGCGTACCTGGTCGACATGCCGAGGCCGCTCAAGGGCCGGATGATCATCTCCTCCGGTCCAGGACAGGGTGAATGTGACGGCGCGTGGTGGCGCCTTGAGGATCGGATCGCCTCGACGGTCCTCGCCGGTCTCGGGCTCGGTCCGCTGAACCGGATCGTGGTAGCCGCCTCCACCGTCGAGATCGCAGATCGGGGGCTGCTCGCCACGGAGGCGCGCGACCTCATGCACGGGACGGACGGCTGGTCGTTCGACCCGGGCCCGCCGCTGGAGGGCCGCATCCCGTCCGCCGGTGGCGACCCGGTGCTGTGGCGCGACTCGTGGCTCCTGCTGCTGCGGACCGTCGCCGACGAGCTGGTCGAGATGGGTGCCTCCGAGGTCGCTGGCGTGAAGCCGATCCCGCTGCCAGCTCGGCAGGCGGCAGGACTGGACCAGGAGACCGTCGCCGACATCGCCGCCAACCTGGCCTCGACGATCTGCTGTGGGCAGACGGAGACCGGGCCTGCGTGGTCCGACGGCGATGTGATCCGCGTCGAGCACGACGGCTGGAGGCTGGCCTTCCGCGTCGTGCCGATCGGCGGCGAACCCATCGATCGCAGTTGACACGCTCCAGGCGTACCGCGTAGCGTCAGATTCCCGGCGGCGGTAGCTTCCGGGATCCGCCCCCTCCGCCGGGGCTGCGGGGTTCCCCGCTCCGTTCGCATCAGCCATGCGGGCGGGGCGGACCCCGTCGGCGGTCCGGGCCATGTAGGAACCTCGCGCCCGAGTTCAGCACAGAGGCGCACGACATCGATCCGCCTGCGTGGCTGGGGAGTTGCTGTGTCCGAATCCGCTGAATCACTGCTCGCCTTTGCCGTCGACGACAGCCCCACGCACCCCTGGGAGTGGACCTGCTCGGTTGCCTTCGCTGAGACTCGTGGAAAGGCAAGGTTCGCCGTTGCTCGCGAGTGGATGTTGGAGTGGGACGATGCACTGGCGCTTCGAGTTCGGCGCGTGCCCGAACTCGACCAGCACGCCGTCATCGACGAGGTGATCCTCGACGTTGCCGACCTACTCGCCATGACGGGAACTGACCCAGTAGCCCTTCGCGGAGCCCGTGGCCTGTGACTGACCCCAGCACGCACGACGCCGCGTTGGCCTACGCGGAGCAGGGATGGAGAGTCGTTCCCCTCCACTACCCGGTCGGCGATGGGAGCTGCTCCTGCGGGAAGTCGAGTTGCAACACGGCGGTCGGCAACGCCCCCGTCGGGAAGCACCCGCGCCTCACCGCGTGGCAGGACCGGGCCACAGTTGACCTCGACAAGGTGGACGCCTGGTTCGAGCGCGACCCGCGGAACAACGTGGGGATCGCCACGGGCTCCGGGCTCGTCGTCCTGGACATCGACCCGAAGGACGGCGGGTTCGAGACGCTCGACGCACTGCTCAAGGTACACGGCGATCTTCCGACGACTCCGACGGTGGAGACGGGCTCGGGCGGCCGGCACTACTACTTCCACAGCTCCGACGAGGTCCGCAACAGTGCAGGCAAGCTCGGCGCCGGGCTGGACATTCGAGGGGACGGCGGCCAGGTCGTCGCGCCCCCCTCGCTCCACAAGTCGGGTCAGCGGTACAGCTGGCTCGTGGGGCTCGACGACGAGGAGCCCGCTGAGCTGCCCGGGTGGATCCCCGAGGAGTTGGAGCGCGCCAGCAAACCGCGCCGCGCGAAGGTCGATCAGGACCCCGAGGATGTCATCGACGGGAAGCGGAACGACTGGCTGACGAGCAGGGCGGGGTCGCTCCGCCGGTTGTCGCTCGACACCGAGGCGATCCACGCCGCTTTGGTCGTCATGAACCGGGCGAAGTGCAAGCCGCCGCTGGACGATGACGAGGTCCTCAAGATCGCGAAGTCGGTCGCGAGCTACGCGCCGGGCCGGCACATCCCTCAGTCGCCGGACGACTGGGAGAACAAGCTGCGGCCGAAGCTTGACCGCAAGGGCAACGAGATCGGCTACATGCCGACCCGTCGCAACGTGGCGATCGTGCTGTCCAACGACAGCGATTGGCGCGGCAAGATCTGGTTCGACGCGACCCGCTCCAGGGTGTGTTTCGGTGACCAGTCCGTCGAGGACAGCGACTTCGTCGCGATCGCAAACACGCTCGACAAGCGGTACGACTGGCACAGCTTGAAGGTGGGGCTGATTCACGAGGCGGTGCTGGACGTGGCGCACCGGCATCAGGTCGACGTCCTGAGCGACTACCTGGAGTCGCTGACCTGGGACGGCGAGACGCGGATGGACCAGTGGCTCTATCACGGGCTGGGAGCCGAGTGGTCCGACCTGTCCCAAGCCTACTCGCGGAAGTTCATGATCCAGGCCGTCGCCCGCGCCTTGAGGCCCGGGTGCCAGGCGGACACCGTGTTGATCCTCGTGGGTCCGCAGGGCGCCGGGAAGTCGACGGCTTTCCGCATCCTGGCGGGTGACGAGTGGTTCAGCGACACGGTCGTGGACCTCAAGTCAAGGGATCGGTTCGCTCAGATCAACCGGGCGTGGGTCTACGAGTTCGCCGAGCTGGCGTCGTTCCGGGCGAGTCGCTCCGACTCGATCAAGGCGTTCCTGACATCGCGCGACGACGTCTACCGGCCGCCGTACGCGCGGACAGAGGTCCACCACAAGCGCCGGGTCGTGTTCGTGGCCTCGACGAACGAGGACGAGTTCTTGGCCGACTACACGGGCAGTCGGAGGTTCTGGCCGATCCGAGTCAAGGGGCCGCTCGACCGGCAGTGGCTCTCCGAGATGCGCGACCAGCTCTGGGCGGAGGCGGTCGTCGCGTTCAAGGCTGGCGAGCGGTGGTACCTCGACGACGAACTCGAGGGGCTCCGCGCCGGCGAGTCGCGCCAGTACCAGGAACGCGACCCGTGGACGGAGCTGATCGCCGGATGGGCACAGGACCGGGTCGACCCGTTCACGATGTCCGATGTGCTGGCGAAGGCCTGCAAGCTCGACCCGAGCCGTCAGAGCATGCGGGAGATGGCGCGCGCGTCGTCGATCCTGCGCGCCCTGGGCTACTACGCCTGTGACGGCATGGTCTACATCGACAGCAAGCAGGTGATGGGCCGGGTCTGGAAGCTGCCGGGAGACGTCGAGGACCTGGAGGCTGCGCGCCGGCGGGCCGCTGAGATGGTCGAGGCGTGTGAGGACGACGACGAGAGCGAACGGATCCCGATGTGATCACCCTCTCCCACAACCAAGCCCACATCGGCGACGCCCTGACCCTGCTCCGACAGCTGCCCGACGAATCGATCCACTGCTGCATCACATCGCCTCCGTACTTCGGCCTCCGGTCGTACCTGCCAGCCGATGCCGCTGAGAAGGCGATGGAGTTGGGCGCGGAGGCGACCCCCGACGAGTACGTGGAGAACATGGTGGCCGTGTTCAGGGAGGTGCGGCGGGCGCTGCGGTCGGACGGGACGTGCTGGCTGAGCATCGGGGATTCATACGCTGCGAACAAGGGAGCCGACTACTACAGGAACAGCCCAAACGGGAACAGGGACGGCACAGCAGACGCGAAGGCTCGCGCAGTGAGGACGGAGCCGCAGGCACTGCCCCCCGGCCTCAAGCCGAAAGACCTCTGTCTGATCCCCTACCGCGTCGCGCTCGCTCTCCAGGCTGACGGGTGGTACCTCCGCAGCAACATCGTGTGGGCCAAGGGCGTCTCCTTCTGCGAACACTACAGCGGGTCGGTGATGCCGGAGTCGGTGCGGGACCGGCCGACCAGCGCGCACGAGGCGGTGTTCCTGCTGACGAAGAGCGATCGGTACTGGTACGACACGGGCGCGGTGCGGGAGAACTTCGCCAACGGCGTCGAGGGCGCGAAGCCGTGGGGCAAGCCTGCGACGGTCCATGAGCGGCGCGATGGTGACGGGTTCGCAGCCGGCACAGGCGAAGGGTGGGAGCCGTCCGCGGCCGGCCGCAACCTCCGCAACGTCTTTGCGATACCTGGCCAGCAGGCTACACTGAGGAAGGACCTGGACGACGCCACCAAGGCGCGCGTTGTGTCCGAACTTATCAAGCGAGGGCTGCTGTGAAGACGTGCTCGAAGTGCGCCAGCGAACTTGACGAGTCCGAGTTCTATGACGGGCGTGCCAATTGCAAGGCTTGCCACCGGGCAGACGTAGCTGCGCGGAAGGCCGCGGACCCCGCAGCCACGAAGGCAGCAGCGGAAGCCTATCGACTCTCTGAGAAGGGCAAGGCCACCCGCGCCCGCCTGTCGCTGATGCGGAGCCGCACGCCCGAGTTCAGGGCGAGGGTCCGGGCATGGGACGCCACTCCAGCGGGGCAGGAGTCGCAGCGCAGGAGGCGTGCGAAGTGGGAGGCGTCGCCGAAGGGCCGCGCCGCCCGCCTCCGCATCAAGGCCCGCCGCCGAAGCGCTTTGGCCGACGTCGAGAGCACCCTGACGGCCGAGGAGTGGGCCGAGTTGCTGACTGAGCACGGAGGCGCCTGCGCCTACTGCGGGCGGCCGTTCACGGACAGCCAGCCAGCCACGCAAGACCACGTCATCCCGATCAGCAAGGGCGGGCACCACATCAAGGCGAACGTCGTCCCTGCGTGCCGCCCGTGCAACTCCAGCAAGAAGGACAGAACATCATGGGAGCCGAAATCATCATCGACGCCAGCGCAGTCCCCGCCGACCTCGCCGAGTTCTTCGAGCCACTGAGCCCGGCCGCTCGCAACGTCTGGGCGATCTCCCCGCGCTCCTACAGCGGCAGCCACTACGCGGTGTTTCCGCCGCAACTCGTGGCGCCGATGGTCAAGGCGGGGTGCCCCGAAGGCGGGGTGGTCTTGGACCCGTTCCTCGGCTCAGGGACTACCGCTCAGGTCGCTCAGGACCACGGACGCCAGTGGATCGGCTTCGACCTGGACGAGCGGAACCTGGACCTGATTCATAAGCGGACTCGGCAGCAGGGCCTGTTCGGATGATCACCCTCTCCCCCGACCAGTCCGGCGCGCTCGACCACGTCCTGAGCCTGCTCCACGGCGGCGCGCGGGTGGTCACGCTGGCCGGTGCCGCTGGGACGGGCAAGACGACGATCATGCGCGAGGTGCTGGACAGATCTGGGTTCCCGTTCGTGCTCGCTGCCCCGACGGGTAAGGCTGCTCTGAGGCTGGAGGAGCTGACTGGGCAGCCCGCGATGACGCTGCACCGGGTCGCGTACGCGGGAGCCAGGGAGTTGGACGACGGGTCGCTCGTGTTCCATCGGCGGGAAGCCGGCAGCGTGACCCCGTGGGGCGCGATCGACTTCGACCGCACGAACCGCCACGAGTACAACGACCAGGCGGCGAAGCTGCTCCGTGGGCTCGACCGCGCGCTGCTGATCATCGACGAGGCGAGCATGGTCGGAACGCGGATCATGATGGACCTGATCGGCGGGGTGGACGTCGACGGGCGTCAGGTGCAGGCGGTGCTTGGGGAGGGGATCCAGATCCTCGCCGTGGGCGACCACTGCCAGCTCCCGCCCGTCAAGGCGGAGCCGGCATTTGACCTCGAGGGCGCGGACGCTCGGCTCGACCGGGTGCACCGACAGGCTGAGGGCTCCCCGTTGCTGGCGCTGGCGACTGAGCTGCGGACGGACCGCGCCGTCCTCGACCGCCACCACCTGGCGCGATACGGGTTCCGGGCTCGACGGTCGAGCGCAACGGAGCTCGGGCACCGGATCGCGGTTCAGCTCGACATGGTGGGCTCGGACTTCGTCGTGCTGGTCTCGACGAACCGTCAGCGGCTCGCTGTGAACCGGGCTGCGCGGGCGGCGCTGCTGCTGCCTCCGATGTCTGAGGGCCCTGCTTGTGGCGAGCGGGTGATCCTGCTCGACAACAACTACGGGATCCCGTGCGCGAACGGCGAGATCGGGACCGTGCTGGAGGCGCGACCCTGGACGGTGCAGGACTGGCTCGGGGAGGCTGCGTGTGGGTGGACGATGACCGTCGACTTGGGGGACCGGGTCGCGCAGGTCTCGACGACGGCGGACGCGTGGACTCGGACTCAGCCTGCGGGCAAGGGCGGCCGAGTGCTCAAGTCCGAGCGCGACCGTCTGAAGCGGATCGACTACTCCGGAGGGCTGCACGGCGTGGAGGCGGGTCGAGTCCGTGGGCAGCTCGTCGGGTGCGCTCCGGCGTACGCGATCACGGTGCACAAGTCGCAGGGGTCGGAGTGGCCCTCGGGGGTGTTCGTCATGTCGCGCAACGACTGGCTTGGGGATCAGGCTTGGATGCTCGACTACACGGGGGTCACCCGGTTCCGCGAGACCTGCGACTTCGTGTACGGGGTGAACGCGTGATCGTCCGCCTCTTCTGCCCCAACGGCCGCAGCGGTCCGAAGTCGACCGCACGCAAGCGTCGCCGCTGCGAGCTGGACTACGGGCGGCCGTGCCAGTGCTCTCGGGGTCCGGTTCCGGTCATCGATCTCCAGGGCGACTTTCGGTCGATCTGCGACATGCCAGACGACTCGGACCCGGAGAAGGACGACGGTGGAGGGTTCGATCGGTGCCGCTGATCAACACCCACCTCGGCGACGGCCTCGACATCTACCCGACGCTCCCGGCCGACGCCTACACGCTGATCGTCTCAGACGGCGCCTATGGCATCGGAGGCTTCCCCGGAGACCCGAAGTCCCCGAAGGCGCTGGCCGACTGGTACGCGCCACACCTCGAAGCGTGGGACCGTCTCGCTGCTCCGTCGTCGTCGCTCTACTTCTGGTGTACGCCGGAGGGGTGCGCTCGGATGCTTCCGCACGTCGATGCTGCGGGGTGGTCGCTGATGTCCTGCCTCCGTTGGGAGAAGCCATCGTCGGCAGCGTGGAAGGGCGCCGAAGGGATGCGCCGCTGGATGCAGGACTCTGAGGACTGCTACTTCTACGTCCGAGAGGCTGTCGACATCTCAGCGCTTGCCGCGTCGGAGGTGACCGGCGACCTCGACGGGTTGACCCATCGCAGCGTGCTGGAAGCGTCGGGCGCCGACCCCCGGAACACCGCCCGCGCCTTCCTGCGGGCGGAGTGGCTTGATCGCGCTGGGTTCTCAATCTCCGACGCCAACCGAGCATGTGGAACGGCAACGATGGCCGGGCACTTCTTCGGGAGGGCGCAGTGGCAACTTGCAACGTGGGAGCACTATCAGAACCTCGCCACCTACGCGGCAGAGCACGCGCCAGCAGTCGATCGCCCCTACCTCGTCACCGAGGCTGTCTGGTCTCGACGTGGCGGACTCCGAGAGTCCTACGAGGCGCTCCGAGAGGAGTACGAAGCGCTCCGGTACCCCTTCACCCTTCCGCAAGGCGTCACCGACGTCTGGACTGGACTCCCGGTCAACCGGACCGGCCGGCACTCCTGCGCGAAGAGGGACGACCACACAGAGCGCATCGTCACCGCCAGCAGTCGCCCCGGTGACCGCGTGCTGGAGCCGTTCGGGGGTGGTGCGCCTGTGCTCCGAGCGTGCAGGAAGTTGGGGCGGTCCTGCGACAGCATCGAGATCGACCCCGAGTGGCACGCGCGAGCGGTGGCGAGCATCGAGACGAGGCCGGAGGCTACAGCGACCAAGACGCAGCCCAGCCTGTTCGGTGCACCCTGATGATTCTCTACTCCTCCGGCCTGTTCGTCCCCCGCGACCACCCGCGAACCCAGGTACTCAAAGACCGTGCCACCCTGCGCAACCCCGCGTACGACGAGCACGAGCAAATGGTCCGCGCCCGGGTCCGCTCCCGCATGGCGCCCAAGCCGCCGAAGACGATCACGACGTGGCGCACGATCCCCGCGCCCCACCCGTGGGCCGGCGGGACGCTGTTCCCCAGGTGTCTCCCGCTCGACGACTGCGACCGCGCCGAGTTGGTCGACGGCCGCAGCCAGGGAGACCCGATCAACGCCCAGCTCTCCGCTAGCACCACGCTCCGTGACTACCAGACCGCAGCCTGCGACGACTTCACCGAAGTCGAGACCGGCGTCGTGGTGTTCCCCTGCGGCGGTGGCAAGACGACCACGGGCGTCGGTCTGATCGCTCGACTCAAGACAAGGACGCTGATCCTGGTGCACACCGTCGACCTTGCCGAGCAGTGGGTGGACCGGCTCCGCGAGCAGCTGACGGGGATCACCGTTGGAGTCGTCGGCGACGGCCGGCGCGAGTCAACTGAGGACGTGGTCGTCGCGACGATCCAGACGCTCTCGCGATGGGACCTGCCGGAGCTCTACCGCTGGGGCCGCGGGTTCGGGCTCGCGGTGCTCGACGAAGCGCACCACGCGCCGGCTGAGTCGTTCCTGGGCGTCCTGATGGGTCTCCCCTGCCGGTACGTCCTGGGATTGACCGCGACGCCGGAGCGCGAGGACGGGATGACCCCGCTGCTGTGGCAGGCGTTCGGCGGGATCGCGTACCAGGCGACACGTGACCAACTGATCGACGTCGGCGCCATCCGACCCGCTCGGCTGACCGTCGAGAAGACCGGGTGGACGACTCGGTCGCACGTCGTCAGGTACGAGAAGACCTGGACGCCGGTCCACGCTGCCGACGCGAAGCAAGCCCGGGCGGACGGACTGCCGGTCAAGCCACGTCGCTACGACGCTCAGATCGCGGAGCTGGTCGGGGACGCCGGCCGCAACGCCAGGATCCGCCAGCTCGTCGCGGGTCGAGTCGTCGCGGGGCACTCGGTGATCGTCCTGTCCTGCAGGGTCGAGCACTGCCGCCAGTTGGCGCGCGACCTGTCCGCGGAGGGTGTGCCCGCCGAACCGCTCGCGGGGCGACAGACCGCCGGCGAGGTCAAGCGGATCCTCGACCGCGCCCGCGCTGGGGTGACGAAGGTGCTCGTGGGGACGACGAAGGCTGACGAGGGGCTCGACGTTCCGCGCCTGTCGTGCGGGGTGCTCGTGGCTCCGGCGAAGAAGCTGGGCCGGGTGACTCAGAGGCTCGGTCGAATCGAGCGTCCGGGGGATCTGGAGCCGGAGTGGATCGACCTGGTCGACGACTTCCCCAGCGCGGCGAGGGCATGGCGGGCGCGGCGGAAGCTGTATCGGTCGCTGAAGTTGGTGGGGGCGGAGTGATGCGCGAGTGGGCCGGCCTGATCATCGACCCGGAGTCCTACTGCGACGAGCACAGGGCGATGCTCCGCGACTCCCATTACCTCGCGCTGCCACCGCCTGGGGCTCTGTTCGCACCCGCCGTCCGGAGGGCTGAGGTTGGCATCGGCGGGCCGCGCGGGTCTGGTCCGCTGCTCGGTGTCTGCTTGGTCGGAAGGCCTGTCGCTCGACGCCTTCCGCAAGACGGCATGACCGGCGAGGTGACGCGACTCGTGCTTCGAGACGGACTTCCCTACGCGACAGCTTCGGCGGTGCTTCGTCGAGCGGCGGAGGTCGGGCGGTCCCGTGGAATGATCGCGCTGATTGCCTACCACGACCGCGCTCGGCACACGGGCTGCATCTACCGCAAAGCCGGGTTCAAGAAGGACGGGGAGACATTTGGTGGGCAGTGGGGGAATCGTCCAGGGCGTGAACAGTCGGCTCGACCGAAGCCGGAACCGAAGCGCCGATGGAGGCTCGCGCTGTGATCAGGCCTGTGCGGGAATCCAGGACGCCACGGGGACGCCGGTCGCCGCTTCGATCTTCGCCGCCATGTTCAGCGACGGCGAGCGGTCACCGCGGAGGATGTCCTGCACCGTGCGCGGCCGACAGTTGATCTGCCTCCCCCACTTGTCGATCAGGTCGGGCCGTGCCGCTGCGACCTCGTCCGCCAGCTCGAGCAGGGTGAGACCCCTGTCGGCCTTGTACGTGGCGAGCAGCTCCATACCCGGGACGGTATTCGTCATGTGGGCAGGGTACACCCGGAGCGTTCTTGCGGACAAGGACCGAGCGCCCGCACCTGTGGACAGATTCTCGTGATTGCCTGTTGACCTATCGCACGCTCCGCGCGTACATTCTCACTGGTCGCCCGGTCGGGGCTGCCGCCGAACAATCCTGGAGACTTCATGCCTGAGACCAACCCCTTGAACAACCCGACTTCTGAGTTGCTGTTGGCGCTCGTCGAGGTGCAGCGGACGATTCAGCCCGTGCCCGAGGACAAGGTGCGGAACGACAGCGGAGGGAAGTACCCCTACGCGAGCGGCCCGGCCGTCGTCGAGCACACCAAGGCGGCGCTGAGGGCACAGGGCCTCGTGCTCGTGGTCACCTCGACGCTGTGCAGCCCGACCGAGTCGGTGCGCGGCGTGGTTCGGCTCGAAGGGGTCGTCCTGCACAACGAGTCGGGCGGGTCGCTCCCGCTGGCCTTCGAGCTGCCCTACGTGGCCGGCAAGGGTCGCCCGGACGACAACGTGGCGCTTGCCTCGATCACGAAGGGCCACGCGCGCATGCTTCGCCTCCTCCTGGCGGTGTCCACGGGCGCCGACGCGGACGACGACGTCGAGGCGGACGCTGAGCCCGCGGCTCCGGTCGCGAAGGCCCCACCGGTCGCCACGGCTGCGAAGTCGGCGAAGGTCGAGGAGCCGCCCGAGACGAAGCCCGCACCGAAGGCCAAGGAGCCCGAGCCCGTCAAGGAGCCCGAGCCCAAGGCAGACACCCCCACCAAGGTCGGCAAGCCCGGCAAGGGCAGCAAGCACAGCCGTCTCCCCGCGCTCGGCTCCGTTCTGGAGCCCGCCCCGTCGCCCGCTGAGGACTGCAAGCGGTTCAAGGCGGCGGCGAAGCGCCTGGGCCTCGACCTGGACATCGCCGCCACGGCCGCCAGCCGCGTCCCCGAGGGCGGGAAGCTGCGCGAGACCACCGGCACGCGGTTCAACTACGCCGACGCCGAGCGCGACGGGCTGCTCGGCGTGCTGGCCGATGACCTCGAAGCGACGATCGCGGACCTCAAGTCCCGCAAGGTGCACCCCGTGAAGTCCGGCTGGACGGCTGCGGTCACCGAGTGGGGCAAGGACCAGATCACCTACTGACTACACACCGGCGGCGGGAGCTGCTGACGACAGGGAGAACGACGAGATGGCGATCAAGGACAGCGGATACGGCGAGAAGGTCACGGTCGGGTACGACGAGGTGTCGAAGCGCGAGACCAACGACGACGGCAGCGCGAACCCCGCAGGCAAGGCCCTGGAGTACCGGGAGTCGGACACCTTCGACAACGGCGAGCACTTCGTCGAGGTCGTCGGCCTGAGCGTCTTCGAGGACAAGAACGGCGACGACTACCGCAGGGCCTGGTTCCGTGCGGCGAACGGCAAGATGATTCGCGACTTCGGCAAGGTGACCTCGAGGAACATGTTCCTCCTGGACTCCATGATCCTGGGAATCTTCGGCAAGGTGCTGCCGGTCGAGGAGATCCAGGGCCCGAGCGGCCGGATGCCGACGAAGACGCGCACCGAGGCGCTCGGCTGGTGGGTCAAGATCAAGGTGGACACCGACGAGGCGTACGAGGGGCAGAACGTCCGCGTCATCGATGGCCGGTGGAAGGCGCCGGACAGCGCGACGCCCATGTACGACCACAAGACCCACGAGGCGACCGGCAAGGTCCCGACCAGCGCGCTCGTCGACGGGTCTTCCGAGGAGTCCAGCGACCAGGACTGGTAGCGCCCAACGAATCGGCGCGGCAGCCCCGACCTGACCCCTCTCGCCTCTGCCGCGCCGTCTCCCCTCCCCAGGCGAGAGGGGTCATTCGAGTGCAGATTCGTTCCCCTGCCCACCGCATCCGGTAGGGGGTCCCTGTCGGGTCTGCACTCGAATGACCCAAGTGGTCGAAGGGACCGACAACATGATCGATTCGAAGGGCTACGGCCAGATCCCCGCCAACCTCCACGAGATGCCGGTCGCCGAGTTGCGACCGGTCCTGGTCCAGCTCCAGGGCCAGCGCACGGACCTGGTCGACCAGCTCGTCGAGGGCAGGGAGATCAGGGACTCGCACACGGAGATCGTCAAGCGAGCGAAGGCGGACGCGGAGAGGGTGGCGCTGTCGACGCTGCCGCCGGCTCGCGGGAAGGACGCCCCGGCCGTGTCGGCGGTCAAGTCCTTCGTGGACGCGGACGCCCGGGTGAACGCGGCTGTTCGCGCGGCTGCTGACCACTCGCGCCTGTCCGCGGACATCGGTGACCGCCTGGGCTCGGTGCGCTCCGGCCTGCGGGTGGTCGACCGGCTGCTGGAGACGGCAGTGCACGGCGACGACCTGCCGTCCGAGGACTGGTAGCCATGACCCGCGTCGCCCACCTCGCCGACCTCCACCTGTGCGAGCGGGTCCGGTACGAGGGCACGCTCCGGTGTCTCCGAGTCTTCGTGGATCAGGTCCGCTCCCGAGGCGCCGACATCGCCGTCATCGCTGGCGACCTCGTCGACCCTCGCAGGGCACCCGCTCGCGCTACCCCCACCGAGCGCAACGCCCTGGCCTTCCAGCTCCGACGACTGGCCAGCGAGTGCCCCGTGGCGGTCGTGCGAGGGAACCACGACGCGCTCGGCGACTGGTCGTTCCTCTCGTCGATGCGAACGGCTGGGAACCCCGTCTACTTCACCGAGTGCCCGAGGCCGACCATCTGGGCAAACCGCGGGCTGATCGGAGAGGTCGGCGTGTGCATCGTCTCGATCCCCTGGATCTCCCCCCGCGACTTCGCCTCCCAGGCCAGGGCGCTTGACCTCGACATCGACGAGGGGCACGCCTGGACCGGCGAGGCGATCAGCCGGATGCTCGACAAGATCCGACCGGACGTCGAACAGCTCCGACAAGAGGGCATCCCGATCGTCGGCGTCGCCCACGCCTCGATCCGCGGCGGCCGGCTCGGCAGCGGTCAAGTCCTGGTCGGCGGCGAAGTCCAGCTTCCGCGAGAAGTCCTCGACGGCTTCCCCTTCGACTACCTCGCACTGGGCCACCTCCACGAGCGGCAGCAGGCTACGGCGCGCGGGTGGTACAGCGGTTCGCCCAACCGGCTGGACTTCGGCGAGGCCGGGAAGCCGTGCAGCTGGAACATGGTCGAGGTCGAGCCGGGCTCCGAGCCGGTGGTCGAGTACGTCGACCTTCCCGCTGACGAGCTGGCGACGATGACGGGGATCGTGCACGAGGGCGACGACGGGATTCGGTTGGACCTGTCGACGGAGCACGCCCCCGAGGATCTGGCCGGCGCTGAGGTCCGGTTGCGGCTCGTCGTCCCCGAGGGGCTGGCTGGCGAAGACCTCGTCGCGCAGGCGATCCGAGATGTCGAGAGCCGTGGCGCAACGGTGGTCGTCCAGCGCATCCCAGTCGCCGCGCTCCGTGCCCGTGCCGGGTCGGAGGAGATCGCCGCAGCACCGTCGGCGCGGGCGAAGGTCGAAGCTTTCCTTGGGCAGCGCGATCACTCGGCGGCCCAGGTCGCGCGGGTGCTCAGGCTGCTCGACGACATCGAGGGAGAGGTCGGATGATCCGCGACAAGCGAGACGACAACAGGACGACGGACAAGGCTGCGGTCCGTGACTTCCAGCGGTCGATTCGCGACCTGATCTGCGACTGCGGAGAGCTGCCGGATCGTGCTGTGGACTTCGGCGACAGCGTCGAGGAAAAGGCGTGTGGCATCCTGGAGACGGTGAAGTCCAGCGGCTCGTTCACGCGTGCGCAGGAGCGAGCGATCGAGAACATGCAGGGCGGCGTTGACCGCTGGATCAGACGATGAGCGGCGCGCGCAAGAAGGAATGCCGCCCTGGTCGCGGGCGCTGCCGTGTCCGGCGAGAGCTTGAGATCACCGCCTCGATCAACTGGGTCGAAGGCGCGTGGTGGATGGTCAACTATCCGGCTCAGTTCGACCTCGTCGCCATCATCGTCTACTGCCCGTGGTGCGGGCGCCCGCTCGGAGGCAAGCCGTGATCCTCCACCGAATCGCCCTCCGCGGCCTGACGTGCTTCCGCGACGAGACCTCCGTCGATCTAGACGATCTCCCGCAAGGACTCGTCGCCGTCTCCGGCGCGAACGGCGCAGGCAAGTCGACGCTCCTCGAAGCGGTGATCGTCGCCATCTACGGAACGTTCGCCAGCCGACCGGGCTCCGTCTACGACTACTGCTCTGGTCGCGACGCCTTCGCCGAGGTCGACGTCACCCACGGCGGCCACCGCTGGCGGTTCCGGCGGTTGATCGACACCGTCAAGCGAGGCCAGGAGATCCACATCTGGAAGGACGACGAGCCGCAGACCGAGGGGAAGACGGGCGAGGCCAAGAAGATCCTCGCCGACCACTTCCCGCCGCTCCGACAGTTGCTCGCGACCGCCTTCGCCGCGCAGGGTGGCGGCGGCGCGTTCCTGTCCCTCGGGGCCACGGAGCGCAAGGCGCTGGTCGTGACGATGCTGGGGCTCGACAGGATCCAGGAGCTGGCAGAGCAGGCAGCAGAGCGTCGCAGGGAGTCGATCGGGAAGGTCGACACAGCGCGAGCGCTGAGCGAGGTAGCAGCCGAGCGGGCCGGGCGTCTCGCCGAGTTGCGCGACGATCTGGACCGAGCCGAGCGAGCAGCTCGAGCGCACGCCGATGCGATCGTCGAGGTCCAGCGCGAGGAGCGGGAGGCGCGTCGGGAGTTCGACGCCGCGGTCGCTGACGACACGAAGGCGAAGGACGCGCTCAGCGCGATCGATGTCGAGATTGCCCGGCTGTCCGACTCGCGGAAGGTTGCCGAGGCGGATCACAGTGCAGCTCTCGCCGCCCACGCCGCCGCTCAGGGCGCCGCGCAGGAGTTGGACGGACTCGGGAGCCCTGGGGAACTGCACGGGCTCAGGGAGCGTCTGGCGGAGCTGGACGACAGCATCAGGTCCGCGTCGGAGCGAGTCAGCGAAGCTCAGGTCGAAGCGGACCGCGCCGGCCACGCTGCCGACCGTGCACGGACCACGCTCGCAGCGCTGGAGTCGGAGCGCCGCCGCCTCGGCTCGCCGGACGTGACCGGCGCGACGGCGCTGGTCACCGCGTCAATCGACGCTGGCGAAAAGCGGGAAGCCCTGGCGGATGGCCTGCGAGCGGCAGATCGCAAGGTCCGTGATCTGGATGGCTCAGCGTCTGAGGAGGCGCGGCTCACCCGTGAGCGCGACGACGCCGACCGGCGCGGGAAGCTGGTCGACGATGTCCCGTGCGGCGGCGTGGCGTTGACCAAGATGGTCTTCGACGGACAGGAGATCGAGTCCAAGGAAGAGCGGATCGACTGCTCGACCTGTCCCCTGCTGACCGAGGCGATCACCGCTCGCGCACAGCTGCCCGACCTGATCAGCGATCTGGAGTGGGTCGAGGGAGCTGGGACGGACCTGCCCGCAGCGCGTGAAGCGTTCCGGCTGCTGGAGAAGCGGGATCAAGTCCTCGCCCGACGTGCGAACGACCTCCCTCGGTTCCGGTCCGATCTGCAACGCGCGCGAGCTGCAAGCGATCGGCTCGACGAGATCGCAGCCGAGATCGAATCGCTGCCCGACGTCGACGCCCTGCGACACGGCCAGGAGCAGGCCACGGCCGCGCTCCGTGACATCCGAGCACAGGTCAACGCCCTGTCCATCGAGCGCGACGCCGTCGCCGCTGAGATCGCCGACCTCGAAGCCCTGGCGACCCGTCGCGACAACCTGATCGCCCTGTCCGCCGTCGTCGACGACCGCGCCGCCGCCGTGGACCGCGCCAGCGTGGCTCACGAGGCTGCCGACGACGAGGTAACCAAAGCCCTGACCCGCGTCACCGCCGCCAAGACCGACGTCGATCAGGCGAAGTCCTACAGGATCCGAGCCGGCACGGACTACACCGCCGCCGATGGAGCGAAGCGGCAGGCGGACCAGCGCGCCGACGAACTCGGTCGCACAGTCACCCGCGCACGTGGCGCCGTCGCCGCCTACGCCGACGCCGACACCGCAGCCACGGCAGCCGCTACCGCGCTCCACGACGTCGAGCAGCTGTCCGAGGACGTCGACCTTCTCGCCAGGGCGCTCGGTCGCGACGGAGTGCAGGCGATGGAGCTCGACGCCGCCGGGCCCGCGGTCTCCGACCTGGCGACTGAGATCGTGCGCGCCGTCTACGGGCCGAGGTTCGCGATCCAGTTGATCACCCAGGCGCTCCGCAAGGGCGCCGCCGGCAAGCGCGGCGAGACCAAGGAGGTCTTCGAGGTCCAGGTCACCGACGCCGACCACGCGACCACCGGCCCCGCGGAGCGCCTCTCCGGCGGCGAGCAGGTCGTGATCAGCGAAGCGCTCAAGCTGGCGCTGTCCGTGTTCGCCTCGCAGAGCGGAACCAGGATCCGGACTCTGATCCGCGACGAGTCCGACGGCGCTCTGGACGACGAGCGCGCCCACCTTTACCCGTCGATGCTTCGCCGGGCTCTCCAGCTCGGGGACTTCGAGCGAGTCCTCCTCGTCTCGCACCGGCCCGGGAATGTCGACGCATGCGACGGCGCAATCCGGGTCTCCTCTGGTCGCATCTCGACCAACTGAAAGGCAGACCATGACCTCAGACGAACGAACACTCACGTCGGACACCGTGCTCGGCTCCGACCTGTACGGGGACGGGACCGAGGTCTCGGACGTGCTCCGCAAGGAGCTCAGTTGCAAGTTGAGCACCGAGGAGCAGGAGGAGCGGCGCCACCAGGTGCTCGACCTGCTCGACGCCAAGGACGCCGTCGTCGCCGACCACGCCGAGCGCAAGGCCACGATGAAGGCGGAGATGGGCGAGGTCGACGGGAAGATCGCGAAGGCGCGCGCCCAGGCCCACAGCGGCACGGCCACGCGGGCGGTGATCTGCCACGCCGTGCACGACTTCAAGCGCTCCGTGGTCTTCGAGATGCGGACGGACACCCGCGAGATGGTGGCGAACACCATGCGCCCGATGACGGCGGCGGAACGGCAGCGCTCCCTGGTCACCGACACGGACCCGACGTCGTACGACGAGGGCAGCGCATCGGCTGAACTCGGACTTGGCCTGGACGAGAACCCCTACCCGGCCGGCTCGGCGAAGTCGATCGCGTGGGCGAAGGGCTGGAGCGAGTGGACGGACGCGGGCGACTCCACCGCCTCCGCGCTCACCGTCAAGCTGCTCGAAGCGGTCGGCGGCGACGAGGAGAAGGCACTGAACGTCGTCGAGGCGTTCAAGTCCGGCAACACCGGCAAGGCCTCCTCGCTGCTGCGGTCCTACGGCGTTCAGCACGTTCAGGAGATCCTGTCGAGCATCGGGACGGACGAGGCCGCTGAGCCGGCTTCGGGGAAGGCCCTGATCGTCAAGGTCGAGGGCAAGACCTTTCGCATGATAGGCAACCCCGACGACGGCGAGTGGGTCAGCGAAGACGGCGACCTGGTCATCGACGCTGGCGACACCGGAGTCGACTGGACCCTGGTCGACGAGGACAGCGTCGTGGTGGACCGCGACGACGACACCAAGCCCGCGAGCGTCGACACCGACGACGACACCGACGCTGCGGACGACGATGTCGAGGACGAGGGTCCGCCCGACGACGACGACGACGACGGCAAGGACTGGTAGAGCCCTGTGCCCACTCTGTCGTTGACCATCCACGGCGCGCCCATCGGCAAGGGACGACCGCGCTTCGTCCGAGCTACCGGGCACGTCCGAAAGGACGAGTCAACGGCAGAGTGGGAAGGTCGAGCTCGGGGGGAGGTCGCCGCGATTCTCCCCCCGAGCTGGACCCGCCTCGACGAGCCGGTGGCCCTATACACCGATGCGATCTTCGAGCGCCCCGCGAACCTGACCTGCAACCACAAGCGCCCCCACGCCCACCCCGACGACTGCTCGAAGGGTCCGCAGACGAAGCGGATCCCGTACACGCGAACGCCCGACTGGGACAACGTCGCGAAGATCACCGGCGACGCGCTCAAGCAAGCGGGTCTGGTGAAGGACGACGCCCGGGTCTACCTCGCCGGCGAGCGCGAGCAGTACGGACTCCCCGGCGAGGCCCCGCACCTGATCGCGACGATCGTCTGGGGCGCCGACCTCGCGCGCCTCCCCTGGCCTCCCGACAACCTCGAGCCCTGGTAGCCCACGATGGCCGAATACCTCCACCCACAAGCCGACGAAGACCCGACGGAAGTCGTGTCGATCCTGGAGATGGTCGCCGCCGACTTCGGCTACGACCGCGAGCAGTTGATCGGACGCTGCAGGTCGTCGAGCATGGTTCGCGCCCGCCACACCGCCGCGCTGGTCCTGCGCCGTGCTCTGGGGCTGTCCTACCCGCAGATCGGCCACGCGCTGGGAGGCCGGGACCACTCGACAGCGCACCACGCTGTGCACCGGATGACCGAGCTTGAGGAGTCGTCGTTCGCGTACCGGCTCAAGGTGGCGAAGCTGACGGTGTGCGGGTTCAACATTCGAGACGGAGGGCAGGCGGCATGACCAAATTGTTGGTCGAGCTGTGCGCCGGTACCGCGGCCCTTTCCTGGTCTCTGGTGGGGGCTCGGTTCCCCGTCTCCCGCATGGGGTCGAAGTCCGGCTACTCCGACGCTCTCAAGGGCGTCCTGGGCCTGCACGCCGCTCCCGAGGCGTTCCTGTGGGTGGAACCCGACGAGGAGCTAGCCCGCACCCTCGCCCTGCTGACGACTCCCGGCGGTCCGCAGGCGGTGGCGGAGGTCATCCGGTCGTGGATCCGTTGCCCCAACGGCCACGAGGCAGGCGGCGATGAGTTCTGCGACGAGTGCCTAGACCCCGAGTCGGTCGGGTTGTCTACCGGCAAGCAGGACGCCCGCCGGCTTTGGGATCGGCTGCGGAAGGAACGGCCGGAGCGGTCGCCGGAGCGGGAGGCGTGGATGCTGTACGGCCAGGCCGGGTCGTTCTGCGAACGTGGCGTTAGCGCGGGCATAGGCAGGCCAGAGGGCAAGTCCGGCGGCGATGGTTTTGGTGCCAAACGGCCAGCACTCGACATCATCGACAGCGCACTCGACGCCCTCCCAGTCGCCCGCCACCTCGTCCTCAGCGCCTCCAACCGGCTGATCCACGCGACCACCCACCCAGACGGGACGTGGCGGAACACGGGGAACGGTGGGACGAGGTATGGGGGGGAGTTCGCGACGTCGGCGGAGGACGTGGCGGCGAGGGTGGAGCAGACCGCCGGATTTCTCCAGTTCCAGGCGTGGCGATGCTCTGGCGGCTCGATCGGCTACGGCGGCCCCGGCAGGGTTGAGCCTGGGCACGGTGGCGGCTACCTGACCGCTCATGGACTGGCGAGCCGCGCAGACTCCACCCCCGCCATGCCCCCCACCTCCGTCCTCTGCTGTGGGGCGGAGGAGGTCGACCCGGCGGCGGTGCTGGATGCATACGGGGTCGAAGGGGCGGACGTGGTGGCTTACCTCGATGGCCCCTATCACGGACGCTGTGAGGATGACGGGACGCCGATCGACGGCTCGACCACGGGGTATCTGCATCTATTCGGGCGCAAGGAA
>Ga0233414_10000278_pt1 | contig 21701 bp, 15 predicted proteins | sample Na_anoxic_10_MG_FD_189020 | JGI IMG/M metagenome (GOLD analysis project Ga0233414, IMG submission 189020) | Seawater microbial communities from Saanich Inlet, British Columbia, Canada - Na_anoxic_10_MG | ecosystem: Environmental > Aquatic > Marine > Inlet | place: Canada: British Columbia... | reverse complement strand
GATTCGTTACCTCCTCATACGCATGGTTCAGTTCCGTGCCGGTGGTTAACCGCTACACGTGCTGGATTGTCCAGCTTGCCTATATTAGCTTTGCTTGGCGCACTCATATAGCACCCCTTTTCATTTTTGATAACTCCCCTTTGTTCCCTTGTTAAGCCACTTTATCACTTTACCGTTGCAGGTAAAATATTCATTATTATAATACTCCTGTAATCAACAAACATGGTACTCAGGTTCAAAGTTCCGGGTTCACGGTTCAATAGTTGTTTGCTTAACCCTGTACCGTTAAACCCGGGTTTTTCCTGAGGCAGTTGAGGGCTCTGCGCATGTACAACGGCTCGGTTCGGGTTGAACCCCTGAACAGTGAACCTTGAACCTGACAACCTGTGTAGTTACCAAACATGGATACTTTGAAAAGAAATTAAAGGGGGAGGTTAAAATGAGTAAACGATATTTCTTGGGGCATAGGATAATATTTCATCTTTTCTTGGCTGCATTATTTTTTTTGGTCACTACAGTATGGGCCAAGGACTGGCATGAACTCCAAGATTTAACCGATGTGCAATTATCAGAAAAGGTCTCTGAGTTTCAAAAGAGCCTTGATAAAAACTCCTCTGATTTTGAGACACTCAAGGCCCTTGGCATCGTCTATCATATTAAGGCGAGAAAAGATGCCAAAGAGTATGCACCCAGGGCAGTGGAGTTCCTATCCGGGGCCTATGAGATCAATAGGAAGGATTATGAAACCATGTGCTATCTCGGTAGCGCAACCACCATGATGGCCAAGACCACGTGGAATCCTATAAGAAAGATGTCGTATGTTAATAAGGGGACCGGCTTAATGGACAAGGCAGTGAAAAGAGATCCTGATAATGTCTCTGTGCGAATGACAAGGGCCAGCAATTCGAAAAGTCTCCCTTCTTTTCTGAACAGGGGGGATATAGCACTGGAGGATTTTGAGTATCTGGCCGGTTTGATCGAGCAGAACCCTGAATCTCTGGCGTCAATAAAAAAGAAAGTATACTCAAACCTTGCTGAGCTATACATAAAGGCCGGAGATCAGGCCAGGGCGGAGAAATTCCGGAAACTATCTGAGAATCTGTAAGAAAGGAAGGGCAGAATCATGTCACTAATTGAAATGAGAGATATTAAAAAAGATTACCTGCTGGGGGAAACATCTGTACATGCCCTGAGAGGTGTTGATTTGAGTATTGATAAAGGAGAGTTTATAGCTATATGGGGGCCTTCCGGCTCAGGCAAGACCACCTTGTTAAACCTTATTGGCGCCATTGATGAACCATCCTCAGGGCAATTGTTTGTCGAGGGCCAGGAAGTTGTCCGATTATCTGACAATATGCGCGCTGAACTTAGAAATAGGGCTATTGGTTTCATCTTTCAAGGGTTTAACCTGATACCGGTTCTTTCTGCATTAGAAAATGTCATGCTACCCCTTCAGATCAAGGGCAGATCTTCCTCTGAGGCCAGAGACAATGCACTTTCTCGTCTCGATGAAGTCGGCTTGTCCGCATTTGTACATCACAGGCCCGATAAGATGTCCGGCGGGCAACAGCAGCGGGTTGCTATTGCAAGGGCCCTGGTTACAGACCCATTCCTTGTTATTGCTGACGAGCCCACGGCCAATCTGGACTCCGAGACCTCCCGTAAGATTATCGGGATTATGCGTGATCTTAATGAAAAGGAAAAAACAACCTTTATTTTTTCCACCCATGACCAGAGGCTTCTGGGCCAGGTGGAGCGCCTGGTTCGGCTGGAGGATGGAAAAATTGTAGGTGGAGGAGATAAAAAAAATGAAAAAATGGATAACGATAGCACTTCGCAACATATTGAAAAATAGACGCAGGTCCTTTGTAACTCTTTTGGCTATCGCCATGGGCTTTGCGGCTGTGAGCCTCTTTCGGGGGTATATAAATAACACCTATCAAGGACTCAGACAGTCCGCTATCAGAGGAGAAGGCCTGGGCCACCTTACCATTTATAAAAAGGGATGGTTGGAAAAGGGAAAAATAGATCCAGATCGATACATGTTTTCTCAAGAAGAGATTCAAAGGATAATTGATATTGTAGAGGAGGACGATGATGTCATTCTGGCCACACCTCAGATACATATCTCAGGCCTTGTTTCTAATGGACATATCTCTACGATATTTCTGGCAAAAGGCGTGAAGCCCAGCGATGATAAGACAATAAAGGGCGCCTGGGCTGCCTTCCGTCCGGTAAAAGGGAATGCGCTTAGCAAGAAAAAGCCCTATGGCGTGGAGATGGCAGAGGATTTGGCTAAACACCTAAATCTGAAACCGGGGATGGATGGAGTGGTTATGGCCAGCACCCTTGACGGCCAGATGAATGCGCTGGATATAGAAGTGGCGGGCATCTATGACACCGGTTCAGATGCTACCAACGACAAATACATGCGTTTTCCATTTGCATATGCTCAATCTCTTTATGACACGGAGAAGGCAGACCGGTTGGTGGTATTGCTGGATAGTTGGGAAAAGACGGAGTGTGCTCGTAACCGGTTGCTCAGCGCCTTGTCAAAGGCGGGATTGCAGTGCGAAATAAAGACGTGGAATGAGCTTTCCCTGTTTTATTCCAAGGTGAAAGGGATGTTTGACATGATTTTCATGTTTATATTTATTATAGTGTTTATCATTGTGGTGATGAGCGTGGTTAATACCATGGGAATGGCAGTGCTGGAGAGAACCAGAGAGATAGGTACTCTTAGGGCTTTTGGTCTGAAGCGCCGGGGTGTAAGTCTCCTTTTTGCAATAGAGGGGGCATTGTTAGGCTTTCTGGGGAGTATTTTGGGGCTGGTCTTAAATGTAGTAGTATGGGCAGTCATCCGGGCAATTGAACCAAGTTATATCCCGCCTGGAGTCTCAACATCTGTCCCTTTAATCGTTAATCTGGTGCCCCGGGCCATGCTGTCCCTGATGGTCTTTCTAATTTTACTCTCATTAGTAGCTGCCATCCTGCCAGCCAGACGCGCGGCAAGACTTAATGTGGTAGATGCATTAGGGCATGTATGAATAATGTTAGTTGTCAGTGGTTCGTAGTCCATTGAAGAACAATCAACAGAAAACGGACAACAAACAACATACGAATGTATAATATTACAGGAGGATACTGATGAATTTCAAGTTTCAAGTTATATTACCCAAAGCATATAATTGTTTGCATCTAAAGAATGTAGCGCAGTCCTTTAGGGCTGCATCTATTGGCACCGCCAAAGCGGTACACTACAGATTTAATAAAGATGTCATGCATGATAAAAATGAAAACTATTTTATGCCCCCGGTAATAAGTTTCAAGTTCACAGCCTTGCTTGTGATTTTATTTTCTGTAATTGTGTTTCATATAAAACCGGCGCTCGCAGAAATGACACCCAAAGAGGTTCTTTCAAAGGCAGACGAGGCCAGAGGAAATGTGGAAGGTGTGGAGTGGGAGATCAAGATTGAATCTGTAGAGAATGGTCGCACACAGAAGAGGATCCTAAAGATAAAGGCTCGCGACTTCAATTCCCTTGCAGAATTTCTCTCGCCCCCTAAGGTGAAGGGGCGTAAATTGTTGATGATTGATCGGAATATGTGGTTCATAAAACCGGGCTTGAGGAAGCCGGTTCCCATCTCTCCCAGGCAGAAACTGATGGGTGGTGCTTCCAATGGCGATATCGCTTCAACCAACTATGCCGGAGACTATAATGCAACTCTTGTGTCCGAAGATACAGTTAATGGAGAGACGTGCTACCTTTTTAATCTGGTCGCTAACAATAAAAAGGTAACCTATGATCGGATCAGGTACTGGATTTCCAAGGAGCGACTCATTGGCGTCAAATCGGAGTTTTTCACAGTATCTGGCAAGATGTTCAAATCAGCGACCTTTAAGTATGAAAACAGTATCCTGATAAAGGGGAAACCTAAACTCTTTGTTTCTAAGATGGTCATTACAGACGCCGTAGTAAAAAGCAATGTTACCACCATGAATTACAGCAAGGTCAGGATCAAGAAAATCCCGGATTCGGCCTTTAACCTAAATCTTTTAGTGAGATGATGTAAGATATGGGACTCAAATCAAGGAAAGCTACACTATGAGGATCAGAGTCCTTTTTATTCTATACCTGCTATTCTGGCCGATTTTCTCAATGGCTCAAGAGTCAAGCAGTGTTATGGAGAAAGTGAATAAAGCTGAATCCCCACAATTATGGGACGAATTGTCAGAAGGTTTTGAGTATAGCCTGAGATTCCTGACTTTTGGCACCTGCCAGAAGGCGGCAGACTCTTCCCAGAACCCCAATAATGATTTTTTTCAGATCTCACGCTATTCTACTGAATTGGAGATCCGTCCAGATCTCCGTCTAACCTTCAGGAGATTGGATCTAAGCGCTAAACCCAGAATGAACCTTGAATGGAATGCATGGGAAGATGGGAGGAAAGAAGGAGACACCGATTGGGATGATGACTGGTTTGTTAATGAATGGCTGGCCAGGATACGGATGACCGAAAAACTGTTTGTCTCGTATGGCCGGGAAAACCTGCAGTGGGGCCCTTCATACCTCTTTTCCCCTTCCAATCCTTTCTTCCGGGATAACGGCCGGAGCAACCCAAAACAGGAAGTGCCCGGAATGGATTTTGCCCGTCTCGTCTGGCTGCCGGCAATGTCATGGACCATCTCTTTTATTGCCAATATAGATGAGGGGCGTCAGGAATTTCGTTTTTTTGAATTTGACAAGATCTATACAGTAAAGCTTGATTATTCAGGGCAGGAAGCATATGCGAGCATGATCCTGTCACATCAGGAGAGTGACAGGAACAGGCTGGGGTTCTTTGGAGGCTGGACTGCCACAGATGCGCTTTTGATATATGGGGAAGGGACCATATCTAAGGGCACAGATGCCCTCTACCCGGAAACGGCTAATAATCCTTTTGGAGCGTCCATGGAGGAAATAGATGATCAAGATCTATCTTTGAAGGGCACTATACTGGCTGGGGGCTCCTACACCCTTGAAGTGGGGCCTACCCTGACAGTAGAATATGTGTATAACGGAACTGGATATAGTGATGGTGAGGCAAAGGCGTATTACCAGCTAAGACAGGCGGCTGCGGATGCCTATTATCTTGCAGACCCTATCCAAAGTTTATCTAAATTGACCCTTAGCCAGACAGCAGACCCCAAGTTGAGATTCCTGAGACGGAACTACATTATGTTTCAACACAACCACAATGATATTTGGGATGTACTTAACCTCACATTTCGGTGGACCCAGAATATAGACGATAGCTCAGGCCAATTCATATCTATTGTTGAGTGCTTTGTCGGAGATCACATCCAGCTTTTCTCCATAGGAAGCGTCAATTCGGGGAGTGAGGATACAGAATTCGGAACCATATTAGACTATCAATGGATGATTGGATTGGAGTATACCTTCTAAGCTGCACTCAGGGATTTGAAAAAATAACTCAGTCCTGATATGCTGATGGAAATATTTTTAAATTAGGAGAGAATTTACAGGGAAATTGTCGTGGAAACAAAATTCGCAGTGATAAACCGAATGCATGTGCTCAGAGCCTTTTCCTATACCGCGGTCTTTAACACCGCTATTGCCATATTCTTGACATTTCTGGAATTCGGCGGTGGGTTTGTTAAAAACTTCATTATTTCGCAATGTATCGGTATGTCTATTTGCTCATGTATTTTGATCGTCCATTTCCTTTTTAAATCCACCAAACCCTTTATCCAAGTTGCTGTCATCTTTATTGCTATGGCAATAGGTTCGGTCGTTGGAGCCCTATTGGGCGCTGTAGCTACGGGAATAGGTCCCTCTATATTTTTTCAAAAATACAGTTTGTTCCAGATGATAACCCTTGGCCTCCTGTTCGGATCCATAATCAGTTATTTTTTTATCTCCCGGGAAACCATCTCTGCCACCAAAACCCTGGTTCAGGAAGAAAGGATAAAGAGGCTCACCAGTGAAAAAAAGGCCGTAGAAAGCAACCTGAGACTTCTCCAGGCTCAGATCGAGCCTCACTTTTTGTTTAACACGCTTTCCAATGTGCTGAGTCTGCTTGAAACCGATCTGGACAAGGGAAAATGCATGTTGGAGGATCTGATCCATTATTTGCGAACGGCACTCTCCAAAACAAGGGGAGACACAACCACTATTGGTCAGGAAATGGAGATGATACGGGCCTATATGAACATCTTTAAGGTTCGCATGGGCGAAAGATTGCGTTACAATATCGATGTCCCGGATAAGATAAATGACATTCCATTTCCCCCAATGTTGATTCAACCATTGGTGGAAAATGCCATAAAGCACGGACTGGAACCAAAAATCGAGGGTGGGGAGGTGTTCATACATGGAGAAAAAAATGAGGAGATCCTCCGGTTGGAGATCGCTGATACCGGTGTGGGGTTTTACGAAGATGGGAATTTCGGTACGGGTCTTTCCAACATCAGGGAGCGTTTAATATCCTTATATGGTGACAAAGGACGCTTGATCTTAGAAGAAAACCGGCCATGCGGCCTGAAAGCTATTCTTGAGGTCCCCCGTGCAAGAGATTAAAGCAATCATTGCCGATGACGAAGATCAATTAAGGAGCTATCTGAAATCACGGCTTTCTGAGGTATGGCCGGAACTTGTTATATGTGGTGAGGCCAGAAACGGCCAGGAGGCCCTGGAATTGATAGAGAAGCACCGTCCTGATATCGCCTTTCTTGATATCCGGATGCCTGGCCTTTCCGGGATGGAAGTAGCAAAGAGGATTGTGGGGTCCAGTTGGGTTGTTTTTATTACCGCTTATGATAAGTATGCAGTAGAGGCTTTCGAGAATGAAGCCATTGATTACCTGCTGAAGCCGGTAACCCATGAGAGGCTTGGGAAGACGGTCAAAAGGCTCCAAAAACAGATTGCCGCCTCTATCAAACCTCCATCGGATATGCCCGAGATTGTGGAGCGGGCAATAGCCAGATTGTATAAGAAGGAAAAGCCGGGCTATCTGCGGTGGATTAGAGCCCAGCACGGAGATGGTATCCGCCTTATCCCGGTGGATGAGGTATGTTACTTTAAGGCCAGTGACAAATACACGTTGGTATTAACAAAAGAGAGTGAATTGCTCATCAAGAAGGCCATTAAAGAGCTTGTCGATGAACTGGATCCCAATCAGTTCTGGCGCATTCATCGGAGCACTATTGTCAATGCCCGTTACATTGCCAAAGTAAGCAGTTCCTTGACCGGACGCGGCGTAGTGAAGCTAAAGGATCGGCCAGAATTGCTTACAGTGAGCAGGAGCTACATTCATATCTTTAAACAGATGTAGCAAATTTGGTATTGCCCGTTGATAGTTGGCAGTTGCTTGTTGGAAATACAGGCCGGAATAACGTAGTAAGACTTATCAGGATAAATACAATTTAAACCTCTCTTAACTCTTTTACAGCCGAGACAAGCTGTGATACCTGCTCTGTGGCCTTGCCCTGGAGAAAGATATCGGTAATACCATCAGTGAGCACTGTTTTTTCCAGGTTTATCTCAATTATTGTGGCTCCCACCTGTTTTGCCTGCCTCGGAAGTATATTAAAGGGAGAGACAACTGCTGAAGTGCCTATTATCAATAGGGCCTGACAGGTAGAGGCTAACTGGGAGCTCCTTGCCATTGCCAAAGAAGGAATTGCCTCACCAAAAAAGATAACATCCGGTTTCAGTATCTTTCCGCACTCGCATCGAGGTGGATACTCACCTCTTTTATCCTTGTAATCATATTTCCTGTTACACCACATACAGGTAAGTGACTTGGAGTTTCCATGATATTCGATCACATCTTTGGAGCCAGCCTCCTGGTGGAGATTGTCTACATTCTGAGTAAGTACGCTCTTCAGCAAACCCATTTCTTCTAACTCAGCAAGCCCTGTGTGGGCCGCATTAGGCCTTGCGTTATCAACAATCTGTTCCATTTCTTTTAACATTCGCCAGACCTTTTCCGGATTATCTTTAAAGGCATAAATAGTGGCGTATTCCTCCGGGTCAAACCTGCCCCATAGTCCACCCCTGCTTCTAAAATCCGGGATACCCGATTCTACTGAGATACCGGCGCCGGTAAGGGCAATGGTTGAATTAGAATCCAGAATAATCCTGGCAGCCTTATCAATTAATTCATCCATAAAACCAAATTAGGACGCAGACCCGCCTGCCGGACGGCGGGCAGGTTCTCGCAGATATCCGCAGAAAAATATATATGTAAAATCTTGATAATCTGCGCCCATCCGCGTCCAAAATGAAATTCCTTTTTTATAAATTTATCCTTCTAAATCACCTCGAGGCTGATATCAACAGACCGTGCAGAATGAGTAATGGCACCAACTGAAATCAGGTTGACACCTGTTTTGGATATCTCCTTTATTGTCTCTAAGGTAATCCCGCCAGAGGCCTCTAAAAGAACCCTTCCCCCGGCTATAGAAACTGCCTCTTTCATTCCTTTGACAGACATATTATCCAAAAGAATTGCATCCACACCTACCCCTATAGCCTCTTCAAGACCCTTGATATCTTCCACTTCTACCTCAATCTTTAACGTATGAGGCACGGTCGCTCTAATTTTTTTCACAGCCTCGGATATAGAACCAGCGGCCGCAATATGGTTATCTTTGATTAAGATCCCATCAAAGAGGCCAAACCGATGATTAAATCCGCCACCCATTCTGACGGCATATTTCTCAAGTATTCGTAACCCAGGAGTTGTCTTTCTGGTATCGATTACTCGAACCGTGGAAGGATCTGTCTTTTCAACATAATCTCTGGTAAGGGTAGCTATCCCGGAGAGGTGCTGTAAGAAATTGAGGGCGGTTCTTTCTCCACCCAGTATTCCCCTCATTGATCCTGTCACTGTACCGATATTTGACCCCTTGGGTATTACATCTCCATCGTGATATGTGCATTCAACCACTATTTCAGGATCAAGCCGAGAAAAAACCCTTGAAAAAACTTCTATTCCAGCAAGTGTTATCTCTTCCTTGGCTAAGAGTTGCGCCTTTCCTTTAAGGGATGAATCTATAATAGCCCAGGTAGTTATATCCCCTGGCCCTAAATCTTCATCTAAAGCAGTATCAATTATTTTGTCAATGTGGGAAAGATAGCCCATTTTTAATTGATGCCCTCAAGAATGGTAAGGTTTTGGTTTAATTTATCTAACTTCATATTCATACGCTGTGCTTTTTCCTTGACATTTTCCACTATATCGGGGGGGGCCTGGTTCAAAAAATCCCTGTTTGCCAATTTCTTTTGTGATATTTCCATTTCCTTCTCTATCTTTTTTATTCCTTTATATATCCTCTTTTTTTCATCATCGTAATTGATCAATCCCTTGAGAAGAACGTGGACCTGAATATCGCTAAAAACATACGTAGCAGAGGAATCGGGTTTTTTTGTATCGGAAACAAAATCAATAGATTCCACCTTTGCAAGGCTTGTAATATATGAAAGATTATTGTTAAAAATCTCTCTTTCTTTATCCCCTTTTACATTTATAATTATCTTTACGGCCTTTTTTGGAGGAATATTCATCTCTCCCCTTATATTTCTGACACCTGTTATCACCTCTTTGATGAGATCCATTTCTTTGATTGATTCCTCATCATAGATGAAATCAGTTCGCTGGGGAAATTGAGTTGCCATAATGCTTCCTTCTGTATGAGGCATTCGTTGCCAGATTTCCTCGGTAATAAATGGCACAAATGGATGGAGAAGCCTCAGTACACCACTCAAGAGAATTTGCATTGCAGACTGGGCTGCTTCCCTTCTCTTTTGATCATTACTGTAGAGCTCCAGTTTCACCATTTCCAGATACCAATCACAGAATTCATGCCAGATAAACTGGTAACAGATGTTAGCGGCATCATTAAATTTGTACTCATCTATATTGCTGCTTATCTCATCTGCAACGTTGCCTATCCTGCTCATAATCCAGCGATCGGCCAGGGTAAGGTTATCCGCATCTATAGCTGGAGATTTACAATCTTTTAGGTTAATCAAGGAAAATCTGGCAGCATTCCAGATTTTATTCATAAAATTTCTGTATCCTGCTATCCTTTCTTCTGAGAGCCTGATGTCTCTTCCCTGGGCAGCCAATATAGAAAGGGTAAATCTGAAAGAATCAGTGCCAAAGCTATCTAAAATCACTAAGGGATCAATTATGTTTCCTTTGCTCTTGCTCATTTTCTGGCCCTGCTCATCTTTCACAAGGGCATGGATATACACATCTCTAAAAGGGACATCTCCCATGAAGTGGAGACCCATCATCATCATTCGTGCCACCCAGAAAAAAAGGATATCGAAACCGGTCACTAATACCGATGTAGGATAAAAGGTTTTTAATTCATCAGTGGAATCCGGCCACCCCAATGTGGAAAATGGCCAGAGCGCTGAACTGAACCACGTATCTAATACGTCTGTTTCCTGCTGGAGATTTTTACTTTTGCATCGAGTGCATATTTTGGGCTCCTCTTTGGCTACCATAACTTCCCCACATTCCTGACAATACCATGCTGGAATACGGTGACCCCACCAAATCTGCCGTGATATACACCAATCTTTTATATTGTTCATCCAGTCAAAATACACACGTTCCCAGTTGGCAGGGACTATCCTTGTTTTACCACTCTTGACTGCAGCAATGGCCTTTTCAGCAAGGGGGGCTGCTCTGACAAACCATTGCTTTGAGAGAAGGGGTTCGATCATGGTCTTACAACGATAACAGTGCCCTATTGCGTTACGGTAGGGCTCGATCTTTTCAAGTAAGCCAGAATTTTTCAGATCGTCCAGAATCTTTTCCCGGCATTCAAACCTGTCCATGCCCTGGTACGGTCCGGACAGTTCGTTCATTCTGCCGTTCTCGTCAATAACCTTTATTCGTTCGAGGTTATGGGCATTTCCAATTTCAAAATCGTTGAGATCATGGGCAGGAGTAATCTTTAAGGCACCGGTACCAAATTCTTTGTCCACATATTTATCAAAAATAACTGGTATGGGCTTATTGAGGACTGGTAAAAGCACATTCAAGCCAGAAAGGTTTTTATACCGTTCATCTTCCGGGTTCACTGCCACTGCAGTATCGCCTAAAAGTGTTTCAGGCCGGGTAGTGGCTACAGTCAGGGAGCCTTTTTGGTTTTCAAAGGGATACCGGATATAATAGAGGAAGCTATCTGTATCTTCATGTTCTACCTCAATGTCAGCCAGTGCTGTATGGCACCGGGGACACCAGTTTATGATATAGTCTCCCTGGTAGATTAAGTTTTCTTCATGCAGACCAACAAAAACCTCTCTCACAGCCCTGGAAAGTCCCTCATCCATTGTAAACCTCTCGCGACTCCAGTCACAGGAACTTCCCAACCTTTTGAGCTGATTGATAATTATCCCCCCATATTTTTCCCGCCACTCCCACACCAATTTAATGAATTGTTCCCGACCAATTTGATGGCGATCAGTTTTTTTTAAGGCTAGGTCTTTTTCTACAACATTTTGGGTAGCAATACCTGCATGGTCTGTACCGGGTTGCCATAGAACATTGTATCCTTTCATTCGTTTGTATCTGCATAGAATATCCTGTAGGGTATTGTTGAGGGCATGGCCCATATGGAGGCTTCCAGTTACATTTGGGGGAGGAATGACAATAGAAAACGGGGGTTTGTCTGATCTTACATTGGCCTTAAATAGATCATTTTCTTCCCAGTACTTATACCATCTCTCTTCCACTTCCTTAGGGTTGTAGGTTTTGGCCAAGACATTATTTTCCATCTAAGAGTGCTCCTTTTTATTTCTATGCCGGTTTTAACGTAAGATAAATAGATAAAGATAATTAAATGGGCACAATGACATTCACGGTTTCCTCGGTTATTTGCCCTTGTGCCCACGTATTTCAAACAAAATTGATGTGTATTAATCTTCTGACATGATACGTTGTTTTAACGCATCTATCTCCTCCTTGATAATTTTTTCAGCAACCTCAGGTATAACTTCTCTGGCTACCTTTTCTATGACATCGCTTGCTACCTTTGTTAAGATGGCTTCGATTTTTTCTTCTGAGATTGATGGAATCTCCTCTTTAACTACCTCTTCTTCCAGTGCTTCTTCGGCAAGCTCTTCCTCTTTAACTATTTCCTCCACCAATGGCTCTTCAAGCTCCTCTATTTCCTCTTCTTCCAGTGCTTCTTCGGCAAGCTCCTCCTCTTTAACTAACTCCTCCAATAATGGCTCTTCTAATCTTTCTGTCTCCTGTTCAGAGACTCTCTCTTCAAGTTCTTCATCCAGTTTGCTCTCTTCTTCTTCGAGAAAGGGTTCTGCTTCCCCTTCGACTTCCTCTTCAGCCTTTTCCTCTTCTAACGATGGGAGCTCCTCAAATTCTTCAAGTTCCTCATCTAGTTTGAACTCTTCCTCTGTCTCTAGAGTGGGTTCTGATTTCTCTTTAAAAACCCCTTCGGTAGCCTCTTCCATTAAAACTGTTTCTTCATCGCTTATATTTTCCTGACCAGATGGGTATTCAGAGAATAAGCTCTCTTCCTCAACCGATTCATCGACCACTTCCTTCGTCTCGCCTTCTTCTGATACCACATCCTCTACGACATCTTTCTCCTCTTCAGATATCTCCTCTTCTCCTTCCTCCTCTTCATCCAATAAAAGATCTTCCAAACCTTCTATATCTTCATCCAGTGATTCGGGTACATGGCCTTCTTCGACTACATCAACCAGATCTATGATTTCTGTCTCAATTTCAGCTTCTTTCTTTTTTGCTTCTTCCTCTTTACCTAAAAAAACTTCATCAAATTCAAACTCAAGGAGATCTTCATCCTCACTCTCATTTTTATCTTTTAAATCGTTATTATCCTTGGCCATGACAATCCCCCTATTTATGCTTATCTAAGGCAACAATCTTATTACATTTTATTACTACCATATAATAGCAAATAATGTCAAGGTCTTTGAATTTTCAAAACCTAACCAGCTTAAAGCTCAGTTACACTGGGCAAAGAGCTCTTGGTTTCAAACATTATGATTTTGGTCATTAGAAGTGGTTTAGGCCTGCCCGCCATCCCTGCCAGGCATCCGGCGCGCAGCAGGTGGGTCTGGACCAGGGATTTCGATATGAGAATTTCGGAATTCTTACCACCTTCATGCCTCATTTGTTTTAGGCGAAGCTTCGTTAGGAATATCGCAAACAAATGACAAATTTTATATCTTGGTCAGGTTATAGCGGGCAACTGGAATAATACTATCTGCAATCTCTCTCCTCAGTGCAATAGTATTTATTGGAGTAAAACGTGCGAATTTTTTTAGGCCCATTAACTGAGTCCTGAGTTCTTCTCCCTCAGAAATAGCAGCAAAAACCTGTTTTGCCATTATATCCACCCGCGGAAATGAATCATTAATATAGACCTTGGTAGCAGCGATATGTATTTTGGATTTTTCTTCGCCCTCCTTTTGAAATTTTTTTAACGACCTCAGAAGAGCGCTTTCCATGGCACAGATCTCTATGATAATATCAGCTATCAGGGCAACAATTTCCTGTTCATTTCCTAACTTTTCCATGTACTTTTGGGTAGCGGCACCGGCTGCCAGGAGTGCTATTTTTTTTGCCATAGCCACCATTTTCTGCTCTTTTTCAAGAATACCCTCTTCCTCACTCATCGCTGGTCGATAGCTCATAAGCTCTCCCATTACTTCTTTAACTGCATCAAAAAGAGGGAGCTCTCCCTTCATAGCAGCCCTCATTATTGTATCTACAATCACAAGGCGATTAATCTCGTTGGTCCCCTCCCAGATGGGGTTGATCCTGGAATTCCTATAGGAGCTTTCGATCGGATTGTCCTGAATATAACCATAACCACCCATGATCTGAACGCATTCATCTACTACAAATTCTAACACCTCAGAACCATAGACTTTGTTGATTGAGCACTCTAAAGCATATTTTCTAAGGGCCTCACCAGTCTTCTGACCTGCATCATCCTTAGAAGGGTCAATTCCCTCTAATGCCATGTTGAGAAGACCCGCGGTGCGATAGACCATGCTCTCAGTAACAAACGCCTTAATAACCATCTCGGCTATCTTATGTTTGATCAGGCCAAATTCGCTGATAGGCTTCCCAAACTGGATTCTATTCTTTGCATATTTTACCGCTTCAGCAATCAGCAGTTTGGCTCCCCCCACCGTAAAGGCGCCTAATTTGTATCTGCCTATATTTAGGGTATTAAGGGCAACTATATGGCCACGCCCTATCTCTCCCAAGATATTTTCAACCGGCACCTTGACATCCTGGAAGATAATGGCACGGGTTGAGCTGCCATGTACACCCATCTTTTTCTCTTCCTCATCTACTGAGACACCCTCCCACGCTCTCTCTACGATAAAACTGGTAAATTGTGTTCCATCAATCTGGGCGTAGGTGAGAATGAGATCAGCAAAGCCTGCATTGGTAATAAACTGTTTCTGGCCATTCAAGATATAATATTTACCATCCTCGGATAAAACTGCCGTGGTTTCTGCATTGAGTGCATCTGATCCATGTTCAGTCTCTGTCAGGGCGTAAGCACATATCATTTCTCCAGTTGCAAGTTTTGGAAGATATTTTTTCTTTTGCTCTGGGGTTCCAAAAAAGACAATAGGGAGACTTCCTATGCCTGTCTGCACTCCGTAGGTTATGCTAAAGCCTGTGCCCTGACTGATATACTCTGTAATCAGGGTCGCACTTACCTTATCCAACTCCGATCCTCCGTAAATCTCCGGCATATCTGCCCCTAAAAACCCCAGTTCCCCTGCCTTCTTAATCAGACTCCTTAGTAGATCAGGATTCAGCTCCTCAAGCTCATCTCTTATAGGGGCCAGCTCACCTAAACCGAATTCCTCTGCTGATTTACCGATGAGCCTATGTTCCTTGGTAAAATCCTCAGGGGTAAATATTTCCTCCGGCAAGGCATCTGTAATCAAAAATTCCCCACCTTTGAAAAGCTTTAATTCTGTCATTTTTTCACTCCTTTTTAATTAATAATCATAATTGCTCAAAATCTTCTAAATTTCAAACTGTTTTTTCTTTAGGACACCCATGTCCTTCCTTAAGGCGCCTAAGGCGCATTAAACTTTTGAGCAGATACTAATAATCCTCTATCTCAAAAATGCCAGCGGCTCCCATGCCGAACCCGATGCACATAGAGACCAGTCCCCACCGAAGCTTTCTATCCTGCATTTCATAGATAAGCTGGGTAGTCAATTTTGCTCCGGTGCACCCCAAAGGATGGCCTAATGCAATGGCACCACCATTCACGTTAGTAATCTCTTCATTGATGCCCAGCTCTCTGATACAATAGATGGCCTGTGCCGCAAAGGCCTCATTTAACTCTATCAACTCCATCTGATCAAGACCCATCCCAGCGATTTTTAAAACCTTCGGTATCGCCACCGAAGGCCCTACTCCCATATATTCCGGTGGACAGCCCTCTACCACATGGTATCGAAAGGTGGCCATAGGCTTCAAGCCAAGCTCTTTGGCCTTCTCCTTGGACATCAGTACTACGCCTGCTGCTGCATCGCTTGTCTGTGAAGAATTGCCCGCTGTTACAGTTCCATTGACCTTAAAGGCCGGGGGAATCTTAGAGATACTCTCTTTTGTCGTTCCTGGACGCATGCCCTCGTCTGTATCAAAAATGATCTCTTCAAACTCAAAACGCCCATTAGGCAATTGCTTTTGCTTTTTGACCTTCAGGGGAACAATCTGAGTTTTGAAGCGACCCGCTCTGATGGCGGCCTCAGCCCTCTGCTGGCTTCTGGCACCGAACTCATCCTGCTCATCTCGGCCTATATTATACCGCTCTGCGACATTTTCTGCGGTTAATCCCATTCCAGTAAATGCACCCGGTCTCATATCCACAAGTGCGGGATTAGGGTACATCATGCTCCCGCCCATGGGAATCTGGCTCATGTTTTCCACTCCACCGGCAATCACCACATCAGCAAAACCGCACATGATCTTCTCTGCGCCAATGGCGATGGCTTGAAGACCTGAAGAGCAAAATCTATTGACTGTCATTCCTGGAATACGGTCCGGCCAGCCCAATGACATGACCAGAACCCGGCCTAAATTCAAACCCTGGGTAGCCTCAGGGAAGGTGCATCCTATAATCACATCATCAATAAGCATAGGGTCCATATCCCCAGTCCTTTTTATCAAATCACTTAATACCGCGGTCCCCATATATTCCGGGCGTGTATCCTTTAATATTCCTCGTGGGGCCTTTCCAGCTGCCGTTCTACAAGCAGCAACAATCACGGCCTCTTTCATGGTATGTTCCTCCCTACTGTAGTTTATTGTGTTTTTAGGGTTTATTGGGTTCATTGCGTTCGTTTTACCAGAGAGTTCAATATGCTTTTTGAGTTATGCACTTCAAACCCTATGAACTCAATGAACTCAACAAACACGATAAACCCTAGTTTCTCAGTGGCTTGCCTGTATTCAGCATGTGCTGAATTCTTTCCTGGGTCTTGGGTTCACCGCACAAACTCAAAAATGCCTCTCTTTCTAAATCCAAAAGATATTGCTCACTCACCTTGGTATACTCGAGGACATTTCCACCACACAGGACATATCCTACCTTGGTGGAGACAGTCACATCATGTTCGGTGATGTAGCCTGACTCGTGCATGGTCCACAGACCAAGTTTAATCATAGCAAAGGTATTTTCACCGGCCACCCGAATCTCATCAAGGGATCTCGGGGGTGTATAGCCCTCCATATTCATGGCCAGGACCGTCTTTTTGGCATCTTCTATCAGGTAATCTCTATTGGTCGTCATTTTATCAGTAGATTTCAGGTATCCAAGCTTAATTGCCTCAGGTCCGGAAGTGGACACCCTGGCCATGGCGATAGTCTCAAAGGCCCTGGCCACAAAGGGCATGAATTCGATCTGTTTTGGGTAAATTCCTCCCTTCTGGACCTCGAACAGGTGCCCTGTATTGCGGATAAGCAACTCCTTGCATCCTCCCCCAGAGGGAATTAAACCCACACCAACCTCTACAAGGCCCATATAGGTCTCTGCTGCAAAGCGAACACGATCAGAAGCCATACAAATCTCGCAACCACCGCCCAGGGCCATTCCGGCTGGTGCAGCGACTACAGGTTTATCCAGATATTTCAGCTTCATTAATGAATCCTGAAATTGTTTGATCATCCAATCCAGTTCATCCCATTCCTCTTCCTGGGCCGCGAATAAAATCAATGGAAGATTAGCTCCGGCAGAGAAGTTATTAGCGTGGTTGGCAATCACCAGACCTTGAAAATCCTTACTCACAATGTCAGCCGATTTCATGACCATACTGATAATATCATCACCCATAGCATTCATCTTGGTATGGAATTCCAGGCAGGCCACCCCGTCACCTATGTCAATCAGGCTCGCGCCTTTATTCCCTGCTACCTTCTTTTCTCGATCCTTAAGGGATGGCAAAAGTATGATCCCTGGCTTTACTGAAACCTCTTTATAATCCTTGGAGGAGAGATCATAAAAATAGAGATCGCCGGCTTCTCTTTTGTAGAAGGACTCTTTTCCGCTATCAAGCATTTCCTGAACCCAGGTCGGAATCTGGTATCCAGCCTCTTTCATTTTTGACACAGACTTGCCTACCCCAATGGCATCCCAGACCTCAAATGGACCCATCTTCCAGGCAAAACCCCACTTCATTGCATTGTCCACATTTACAATATCATCAGCTATTTCTGGAATCCGGTTGGCGGAATAGATGAGTGTTTCTGTCAAAGTAGTAAAAGTAAATTGCCCTACAGCATCCTTGCCAGAGTAGAGCGATTTAATTTTTTGAGCCGTGCCTGGAATATTTTTTACTGCTTCCAGTGAAGCCAGGCTTACCTTTTCTTGTGGGCTGTATTCCAGAGTAGTATAATCCAGTGAAAGTATTACCTTGTTCCCTTCTCTATCTTTGCCCTTCTTGTAAAAACCCTGTCTGCTCTTTTCACCGAGCATGTTGTTCTCAATCATTTTTTTGATAAAATCTGGAGGCTGAAACATTTCCCGTTTCTCATCATCAGGCGCTCCTTGATATACATTATCCGCTACATGAAGAAGTGTATCCAGACCAACCAGATCTGCTGTTCTGAAAGATGCACTCTTAGGATGTCCTATTGCTGGCCCGGTAAGTTTATCGATAGCTTCAATAGTTAACCCCATGTCCATCATGGCCTTGATAACATAAAACATGCTATAGGTACCAATACGATTGGCCACGAAATTTGGGGTATCTTTGGCATATACAATCCCCTTGCCGAGCACCTTCTCGCATATTTCAGTCAGGGTCTCGATCACTTCGGGAAGTGTATCTGGGCCTGGCACAATCTCCAAAAGTTTCATGTATCGTGGGGGATTGAAAAAATGGGTAATGGCAAAATTCTTTCGAAAGTTTGCTGAGCGGTCTTCACATATGGCCTTGGCAGGTATACCTGAGGTATTTGAGGAGATTATGGTTCCAGATTTTAACACCGTTTCAACCTTTTCAAAAACGCTTTTTTTGATGTCCAGCCTTTCCACCACTACCTCGATAATCCAGTCTACATCGCCTAACAGCCTTAAATCGTCCTCCAGGTTGCCGATTGTGATCAGCTTGGCGTACTCTGGTATATAAAAGGATGCAGGCTTTGACTTCAGTGTGTTTTCTAATCCGTTTTGTGCCAGTTTATTCCTGAATTCCTTCCTATCCTTGGTAAGACCCTTTTTTTTATCATTATCTGTGAGTTCAGGGAGCACAATATCAAGAAGGGTTGTCTCGATACCCACATTGGCCAACTGGGCTGCAATGGTTGCTCCCATCACACCAGCTCCAATAACCGCGCATTTTTTGATAACCCTATTCATAAAAAAACCTCCTTTTTAGGTAAGCTAAGATGAGAAAAATTTACATGAAAGTATAAGAATAAAATGAATCGTCATTCATTTTTTTAAAGTATCATTCAGAAAAATTGAAGTCAAACAAATTTGTGACTATAGTAACTATATAATTAGTGGTACATTTTGAGACCTTTGAATACATCATATTTTTTTAACAAGGATGGACTTTTCTTCAGTTCCAAGGCTCTCGGGCTGGTCTTTTCAGCAACATATCTACGGGGGAGTTTTGCCCCCTCCGCATTGCCCCCCGCTCTATCGAGCGGGAGGCCTGCGGTTTCCCCCATAGATACGTTACAAAAAGACAGCGCCCTTCCACCAGTCACTTCAGAAAAGCCCATCCTCTTCTGTAGGGTGATAAAAGCTGTCACGTTTACCAAAGGTCTCATTTTATCTATATAGCTAGCATATCGTCTTAAATTATCAACATCTCTGTTTCTATGGCCAAAGGCACAGTCAATTATCAACAGCCATCTCTCAATATTGCCTTGCAATTTAAAAAAAGGGTTGATAATGAAGACAGAAAGCAGGTAACAGCAAGATAATGAAAGGGCATTGATATGGGTGAAAAATCAAAAGAAGTACCGCTAAAAAGGCTCCGTATATTGTGTGATCCAGATTCTCTGGGCGTTCAATCTACGAAAGATATAAATAAAAAGAAGCGATTGTTGGTGGCCCAGGATAAGGCAATCAAAGAAATTACATTTGGGCTCAAGATGCCAAGAAATGACTATAACTTGTATGTAGCTGGACCAGAAAGAACCGGCCTTACCTTTATTTCCAAAACATACGTTGAGAAAATCGCCAAAAAAGATCCACCACCCTTTGACTGGTGCTATGTTTATAATTTTCAAGAACCAGATACCCCCAAATATCTTAAACTGAACAGAGGCATGGGGATACAATTAAAAAAAGATGTATCTGAGTTCATTGAAGAGGTTAAGGCAGGCATACAGGATGTCTTTGAAAGTGAGGATTATAATAGAGAAAAGGAAGCTATAACCAAAACATTGAATACCAAAAGGAACGAATTAATCTCACAATTGGAAAAAAAGGTGAGCAAAGGGGGGTTTGTCCTGAATATTAGCCAGGCGGGAATGATGATTCTCCCATCGAAGAATGGCAAACCTATGGATGACGAAACTATTGCTGCCGTGCCAGAGAAAGAAAGAAAAAAACTCCAGAGGATGAGCCAGGAATTACAGAATGAGATGAAAGGAACGGTTAGGAACATAAGAAACCTGGATAGAGAATCAAAAGAGCGGATTAAGGAACTTGACAAAAAGATAGCCCTTTACCGAGTCGGACTCCTCATAGAAGAGCTTGATACAAAATATAAAGATTTGCCAGAGGTATTAGATTATTTCAAAGGGATGAAGGATGACATTATTCTTAATATCGATGATTTTAAACAAAAACAACCAATCCAACAGGGCTCATTATTTATATCCCAGCCCGAACCCTCATTCGCCCGGTATAAGGTAAATGTCTTGATTGATAATTCAAAGGTAAGGGGGGCCCCTGTTATAATCGAAACCAATCCTACCTATCCTAATATTTTTGGCAGAATAGAGAAGCATGCACAATTCGGTACCCTTTATACAGACTTTACCATGATAAAACCCGGTGCATTCCATAGAGCAAATGGTGGGTATCTCATTATCAAGGCCATTGATCTGCTAAGAAGTCTTGGATCTTGGAATGCCCTTAAGAGGGCGATCAAAAATAAGGAGATTAGGATTGAAGAGCTGGCAGAAGAGATAGGATTCATATCAACAAAGACCTTAAAACCTATGCCTATCCCTCTTAATATCAAGGTCATCTTGATAGGTAATCCTTATATATATCATCTTCTCTATTCTTTAGATACGGATTTTAAAAAGATGTTTAAGGTCAAGGCACAGCTTGATGATAATATTAAGATGGCTAAAAAGCAGATTAATAATTATCTTTTCTATATTGCTAAGGTATGTGAAGAAGAAAATCTACTTGAAATTGATAAAAAAGGATTGGCAAGGATAATAGAGTATGCATCTGAACTGGTGGAAAACCAGCGAAAGATGTCGCTTAAATTACCAGAGATAAAAGATTTAGTTGTAGAGGCCAACTTCTGGGCCACGCAAAGGCGTAAAAAATGTATTGAAGCAGGTGATATTGAGAAGGCCATTGATGAAAAGGCGCAGAGATCAAATCTTATAGAGACCAAACTCCAGGAAATGATTGAAGAAGATACCATCCATATCCAGACACGAGGGAAGGTTGTAGGCCAGTTAAATGGTTTGTCCATTTATGATTTAGGTGACTATACCTTTGGCAGGCCTGTAAGGATAACTGCGACAGCTACCCCTGGCAAGGAAGGGGTTGTTGATATCGAGCGGGAGGCCAAAATGAGCGGTAATATTCATACGAAAGGCGTCCTCATTATGGAAAGCTACCTAAAAAATAAATATGCATTGGAGAGACCTCTTGCCCTTTCGGCCAGTGTTACATTTGAGCAAAGCTACGGAATGATTGATGGAGACAGTGCCTCGGCAGCTGAACTTTTTACGATTCTCTCCTGTTTATCAAATAGACCTCTTTATCAGGGCATTGCTGTTACCGGTTCTGTAAGCCAGTTAGGTGAATCTCAGCCTATCGGTGGAGTCACCAGGAAAATAGAGGGTTTTTATCATGTCTGCAAGGCCAAAGGTCTCACCGGGAAACAGGGTGTTATTATCCCAAAAAGAAATATAAACGATTTGATGCTTAAAAAAGAGGTT
>Ga0233414_10000277_pt1 | contig 21726 bp, 17 predicted proteins | sample Na_anoxic_10_MG_FD_189020 | JGI IMG/M metagenome (GOLD analysis project Ga0233414, IMG submission 189020) | Seawater microbial communities from Saanich Inlet, British Columbia, Canada - Na_anoxic_10_MG | ecosystem: Environmental > Aquatic > Marine > Inlet | place: Canada: British Columbia... | reverse complement strand
TATAATATCTAATATTTCAGTCACAGCAGTACTAGTATAATTACTCATATCTTCAATAACACTGTTATTATCATCAAATGAACCAGGAAATGTTACATCTACATATACAATTATAGAACCTGGTTCTGGTTCAGGTTCAGGTTCTGGCTCAGGTTCTGGCTCAGGTTCTGACTCGATTGTAACTTTAACATATGGATTATTGATGTGGGTCCCAGATACTTGTGCTCCTGTTCGTTCATCGGGCATTGTTCCAGACGCTCCTTTACCATGATTACCAATATTTAATGCTGCTGTTCCTCCGGCTGGTTGCCACGGCGTATAGTATGAAGTAACACCTTCTCCCTTATTTCCTGTCACAATAGTCGCACTATCCCCACTAGAATGATTAGTGATTTCACCAACACCACCACTACCACCTCCAGCTGGGCCATAATTAGGTGAATTACCACCCTTATTTAATGTGATGGTCATATTAGGACTTGCACTAGATGTAGATTTTGTAGTTATTATCACTGTTTCATTAGTAATAGTTACTTTTATTAATTTGAATCTATCGGGAGCATCCGCTAATGATAATTCAGTAAGTGATGCACCACCACCACCGCCTCCTGAAGGTAGATACGCCGAGTTTCCACTATTACCAGAATTACCTCCAGAAGAACAAGCTATAATAACTGGCATATAATTATTAGGATTTTGAATATCATACGTTCCGTTAGTAGTATATGTAGAAGTCATGTGTTATATATATATAACTAAAAAATACAAATCATTAAAACTGAATAATTAAAAATAAAAATTAAAACTTAAAATTGAAACAATTTAAATAAATTAAAATGAGTTAATATAATTATTTACTATGACGGATCAAGAATCATTGTCTAAATATCAGAAGTTAACTGACAGAGAGCATATCTTAAAAAAACCCGATACATATATCGGTTCCATTGAAAACACTGAACACGACGGGTATATCTTTGACGATGGAAAAATTATTTCTAAAGAGGTTCAATACATTCCAGGTTTATATAAATTATTTGATGAAGGAATTGTAAATTGTCGCGATCATGTAATCCGGCAAGCACAATCGGTAAAGGACAAGGTAGAAAATGCTATACCAGTGACTAATATTGATATTACTATTGATGAAGATGGTACAATTCATATGTATAACGATGGAAACGGTATTGATGTAGCTCAACACCCTGAGTATAAAATGTGGATTCCCGAGATGATTTTCGGACATTTGCGAACATCTACTAATTATGACGAAAAGAAAAAAGAGAAAATTGTAGGTGGAAAGAATGGATTTGGATTTAAACTAGTATTGATTTGGTCTACGTGGGGAAAGGTAGAGACCGTAGATCATGTTCGCGGTCTAAAGTATGTCCAAGAATTCAAAAATAATCTTACAGAGATTTGCAAACCATCTATTACAAAATGCAAAAAGAAACCATATACCCGTGTATCATTCAAACCAGATTATGCTCGTCTAGGTATTGACGGATTAACTCCGGATATGTTGGCACTGTTCAAAAAGAGAGTATATGATGTATCTGCTGTAACGGACAAGACCATAAAGGTAAAACTGAACGGTGAATTGGTTCCTTGTAAGAATCTAGAGCAATATATCGACCTGTATATTGGTCCAAAAATGGAAACAAAAAGAATTTACGAGCAACCAAACGATAGATGGGAATACGCTGTATGTCTTGCTCCAAAAGATGAATTCCAACAATTGAGTTTTGTAAACGGTATTTATACATCAAACGGCGGTAAGCATGTGGAATATATTATGAATCAAATTATCCGCAAGTTGTGTGTCTATATTAAAACGAAAAAGAAGGTTGATGTAAAGCCAACCACCATTAAAGAGCAACTAATGCTATTCTTGAGATGTGATATTGAAAATCCATCATTTAACAGTCAGACTAAGGATGAACTTGGAACAGCCATTACTAAGTTTGGTTCAACGTGTAATGTAAGTGATGGATTTATTGAAAAGATTGCCAAAATGGGAGTAATGAATGCTGCTTGTGCTCTCACTGAAGTAAAGGAAAACAAGGCTGCGAAGAAAACGGATGGGTCAAAGAGTAAGAGCATTCGTGGAATTCCTAAGTTAATTGACGCAAACTATGCTGGAACTGCCAAATCGGAGAAATGTGTTCTTATTTTGTGCGAGGGAGATTCAGCAAAAGCAGGTATTGTATCAGGATTAACCAAGGACGATAGAAATACAATTGGCGTTTATCCGATGAAGGGTAAAATGTTTAATACTCGAGGTGAAACCCTAAAACGCATTAGCGAAAATAAAGAAATTATAGAAATTAAACAAATTCTCGGTCTAGAAACGGGAAAAAAATATACACAAGAATCCGCTTCAAAGGCTCTGAGATATAATTCAGTATTATTTATGACTGATCAAGATTTAGACGGCTCTCATATTAAGGGACTAGGATTAAATGTATTTCAAGATCAATGGAATTCATTATCTACACTTGATAATTTCATTGGTTTTATGAATACACCCATTCTAAAAGCAAAGAAAGGTGGAAAGGAATTGTTATTCTATAATGATGGAGAGTATAGAAAATGGAAGGGAGAGAATGACACCAAAGGATGGAATGTGAAATATTACAAGGGGTTAGGAACGAGTACCGGTAAGGAGTTCAAGGAATATTTCGCAAATAAGAAAATTGTATATTTCAAACATGAAGGCGAAACAAGCGATAATATTGTAGATATGGTATTTAATAAGAAGCGTTCAGAAGAGAGAAAACAATGGCTCTCTAATTATGACCGGGACATCTATTTAGATACGAATAATGAATCTGTCAGTTATACCGAATTTGTCAATAAAGAACTGATTCACTTTTCAAAATATGATTGCGAACGTTCTATTCCAAACTTGATGGATGGTCTTAAGATTAGTTTGAGAAAGATTTTATACAGCGCTTTTAAAAAAAACCTTACTACTGAAATCAAGGTGGCTCAGTTCAGTGGATATGTATCCGAGCAATCAGGATACCATCATGGTGAAGCGAGTTTAAATGCGGCAATTGTAGGTATGGCACAAGATTATGTTGGAAGTAATAATATTAATCTACTTATGCCAAATGGTCAGTTTGGCACGAGACTCCAAGGAGGAAAAGATTCGGCGAGTGAAAGATACATCTTTACTCAATTAAGTCCAGTGACTAGATATATTTTCAGAAAGGAAGACGATGCTATTTTAGAATATCTAGAAGATGATGGATTTCCAGTAGAGCCAATGTTTTATGTTCCAATCATCCCGATGGTTCTGGTAAATGGTGGAAAGGGTATTGGAACTGGTTTTAGTACGGATGTATTATCTTATTCTGTATCCAAGCTGATTTATTATTTGCAATGTAAGCTAGAACACAAGAGTACAGATGACATTGAGTTTACTCCATCATATAGAGGATTTACTGGTTCATATCATGAAAACGACAACAACAGATATATTGTAAAGGGAAAATATGAAAAATTGAGTGATAAGAAAGTGCGAGTTATTGAACTGCCTATTGGTTGTTGGACGGAGGATTTCAAACAACATATAGAAAATCTCATGGAAGCGGACAAAAATAAAAAGGGCAAGGCATTTGTAAAAGATTATAATGATATGAGCACGGATACAACTGTTGATATTGAGATTTCATTCAATGATCCAATTGATGAAAAGGTAGATGGTTCAAATAAATATAATAATTTTGAAAAGATGATGAAACTATATACATCTTTAAGCACAAATAATATGCACCTCTTTAATGAAGAGGAGAAGTTAATGAAGTTTGAAAATGAGAAAGAAATTGTTGATGGATATTATCCTGTAAGATTAACATATTATCAAAAAAGAAAGGATTATATGATAAAGTCTCTTACAACAGAATTGGTAGTACTTTCAAACAAGGCAAGATATATTCAAGAAACACTCGACGGAAGCATTGATTTACGACGAAAGTCAAAGGGCGAAATTATTAAAATGATGAATGATAAAAAATTTGATATATTGGATGGAGACGATGATTACAAGTATCTATTAAAAATGACAATGGATAGTGTCTCTGACGAGAATGTTGGACGATTATTAAATGATCGTGATAATAAGTCACAAGAATTAATTGAAATTCAAGGAACCGTGATTGAAGATATGTGGATGAGAGAGCTTAATGAATTAAAGAAATATTTAGAAGCTCCTACTACAATTAAGCTCAAGATTAAGAAGAAATAATAACTAGATAATAAATAATAACTAGATAAATGTAGTGTAAATATTATTTAGAAGTAATAATTTTTTTTCTAAATTAAAAAAAATGCTTTAACTCTAAAGTTTTATTATTATAGTCAGGTTGTGTGGGTCTATCAATAGGAGTATACATGGTACTTACGTCTCTTTTATAAGTAATGTATGTTTGGGCTTCACTGAATACTTGTTTAATACAATATTCAACTACTAAATCATTTAGTGATTGTATTTGTTGAGGAATATTGTTTGGTAAATTTGTAGAACTTTGTAAAAAGACACTTCTCATAATAATTTTAATAGTATCATAATTTTGGTCTCCAATAATATATTGGTTATTAGACACTTTATAAACCCCAGCTCTAATAGCATTTTGAATCATTTGAATATTTTCCTTACAAAAATATGCTCTTGATAGATTATTTTCTGTAAAGTTTCCAACCATCGCATCATGAAATGTAGTAGCTCCAGTATCAGTTGGTATTTTATCAAACAGATCAAATTGATTCATATTATTAGGAGCAGTTATATCTAATCTTCCATTAGTAGACGAGCAATTCATATATATATAATTATGTAGAAAAAATTATATTCATTTAATTTATATAATGGCTAATAATTTTCAAAAGATCGTATTAATGATTGCAATTGTAATGTTCATTATTGTAATGATATTCGTTGGTTCAGTATTGTATCAAAATAAATTTAGCGGGGCATTCCCTCCTATTGTGTCAGAATGCCCTGATTATTGGATTGATAAACAAATGTCAGCAACAAGTCCTGATGCGGATTCTGATCAAGTTAAAACATCACAATCTTGTTTTAATACTAAGAATTTAGGAAATACTTCTTGTTCTAAAACTATGGATTTTACAGGAAATTTCTGGCAAGGGTCAGATGGTGCGTGTAACAAATACAAATGGGCTAAGGGTTGTGACCTAACTTGGGACGGAATTACAAACAGTCCTAGTATTTGTGACGACGCAGGTAATTAATAAATATTTGTAAAATTATTTTGAATATAATGTATATAATAATTTTATTTCTCTCTATTCTAATTCGTTACAATATGTTTTAAATTTGGGTGAACATATCATATTTGTGTAAAAATAACATGTTAAATAAAAATAAACATAAACACAAAATATATAAAAATATAACATGGAATTGATAAACGTAAATGATATATTAAACAGATCTACTATACGTGATGATATACATAAGTTTTTAGTTAATTTTGAAAAGAATAAACACGACTTATCATGTAAACGAGGGATATATATTTATGGCAATCCGGGAACTGGAAAAACTGCTTTTATAGAAAATTTATTGAAGGAAATAAATTACGATATAATAAAGTATGATGCAGGTGATATACGCAATAAGGTAATTATTGACACTATTACAAAACATAACATGTCTGATAGAAATGTATTATCTATGTTACAAAAAAATGTTAAGAAAATAGTTATTATCATGGATGAAATAGACGGAATGAATAATGGCGATAAAGGTGGTATAAATTCGCTCATAAAACTTATCAGACCAAAGAAAACAAAAAAACAAAAATTAGAAGAAATTACATTAAATCCTATTATTTGTATTGGTAATTATCATATTGATAAGAAAATTAAAGAGCTGATTAAGGTATGTAATAGTTATGAACTAAAAAATCCAACAAATATACAAATGGAAATATTAATCACAAAACTAATGCCAAATGTAGATATTGAACTGAAAACTAATTTACTAACCTATATACAAGGTGATTTACGAAAATTAGATTCAATTGTTGATATTTATAATAAGAAGAATATAACGTTAAAAAATGAAATAATTCAAAACATTTTTCAACCTAAAATATACAACGAAGATAGTAAAAAAATAACCCAGAATTTAATTAATATTAATCAAGAATTGAATAATCACAATCATATTATGAATGAAACGGATAGAACAATTGTTGGATTACTATGGCATGAAAATATTATTGACGTATTAGGAAAAATCCCTAATAATGAATCATTTCCATTTTATAATACAATCTTAGAGAATATTTGTTTTTCCGATTATATGGACAGAATTACATTTCAAAAACAAATTTGGCAGTTTAATGAGATGACATCACTAATAAAAACGTTTTATAATAATAAATTATACCACGAACATTTCAAAAAAAAACCGAAATTTAATCCACAGGAGGTTAGATTTACCAAAGTATTAACAAAATATAGTACAGAATACAATAATTATTTATTCATCCAAAATTTATGTTTTACATTAGGAATGGATCAGAAGGATCTGTTTGCATTTTTTTACAATCTACGAAATGAAAAGTCAGAAGAGGAAATACAGATTTATTTAGAGAATTGCGAAATTAATAAACTTGACATTAATCGTATGTTTCGTTATTTAGATAAACATTCTACAATGAATATTGTTGATAATAACGCAGACGCAGACGCAGACGAAGACAATGTTATGTCTACTAACATTTAATTTAATTTACATTTAATCATAATATAAATTAAATGTAAATCGAGTATTTATTTCTCATCGTCGATTTTATTTAATATTTCTAACTGGGTTTTTAACTCCATATTTTCCTGTGCCATCTTTATAAAAGCACTCTTAATTTGTGTCAATTGACTCTGTTGTTGTTGTAACTGTTGTTGCTGATTTTTCATAATTTCAACCACTTGGTTATTATTTAATGGTGTAGTATTACCAGCACCATCTTGAAATGTAATTTGTCCGTTCGATGGTGACATATTTCGTCTAGTCTCCTCTAGTTTTATAATTTGTTCTAATACATCAGGCTTCATTAGTGGTCTACCTGGTTCATATGTTTCTAATGCTATATTTATATTCATATAAAAATCAACTAATTCTGGTTCTTTTATAAAATCTTCAACCGTTTTATCAGATTCTTTTACAAACTGTGGTTGAATATTTTCTAATAACTTTCGTTTGTCAAACGTATTATGTTCGTGTGAAATAACCAAAATTGTATTTTTAGGTTTTAATTGAACAAATGGAACAGTATAATTTTTCAAGAACGTCTTTTCTTCAGCTAAACAAGCTGTGTCATCATATTTAGTTTCTTCAAGTAATTTTCTTCTGAATGCAAATGTTCCAGCTGTGGCATGGTTTGGTCCATATGGTCCAAATTGATACATTTTTTGAATATGTTTAAAATAAATGTATATTTCACTCGAACCAGCACACACGGCTTGTTTATTAGATTGAAGTGATTCAACTGCATGGCTCACTCGTTCTGGAGGATAATAATCGTCATCATCCATATAAACTATAATATCTCCCTTACTCTTGTCATGTAACAAATTTCTCTTTTTACCTAGAGACATTTTACTATCATATGCAAAATATTTTACATTAGGATGATCTTTTACTAGTTCTTCTATTTTATCAGTACCATCATCAATAATAATCCATTCCATTCTATCTTTTGGATAATTTTGATGATTGAAACATTTTATCATACCAGATATAAATGGTCTTCTATTAAATGTCGGAGTACATACACTTACAAACGGATATTTGTTATTATTATCGATCATAGTATTGGAATTATTATTAGACTTGATTTTGGTCTTGGTCTTTTTGTTATTTTTTCCCATAATAAATATATAATATAAAACCTTTTATATTATATTTTTTGTATATCTACCCTATTTTTTTTTGCTGAGTGGATTCATTCCAGGTGGGATAAAATGCGGTATAAATACTATCAACATGATTATTGCAATAATTAAATCTAAGTTTTTAAATGCAGCAGCACTTACCATTGCAAAAAATATTGTTTTTAACCACCAGGCATTAAATGTTTTACCCATTATATTTATTATATCTTTGGAATTCATCATTACTGGTAATAATACAAATTTAAATATAGTTGAGAAAATCTGTACAAAACTTGTCATCATTGGAACAGCCCATGTCCATCCAAAGAATAGACCAAGTATAGAAATCCATATGCCATATTTGTTATTTGGATCTTCATTCCAAAATACACTTACTAATGATGGTAAATACCATATAGATGTTATTAAAAATATTAATTGAATTACAATTGGTCCTAATATAAAGGGAACTATGTCTTTTGCTGACTCAGGTGTCATTGCACAAAATGATTCAAAAAATGAAACGATAGTTTTTTCAACAACTCTTAACCAAATATATGAATATTTTACTTTATTTGAAAACCAACTACTGATAACTCCTCCAAATGTATCTGATCCATTATCCATAGAATATGGGAATCCATATTCAAACGTTCCTCTAAAATATTTATTATCAAACAATTTGCTTTTTTTTATATCAATTGGTATTCCACATCCACCTACATCTCCTCCTCCAGATTGATTAATATTACCCATTTCGGTTGATTTTCCAAACATAGGAGGTAATTTATTACCCTGTTTGTTTTTATCAGTATATGGTCTTTGTGCTGGATCTGTTGGGAAAAATAAATCCTTGTTGATTCTTGTTAAATATACAAAATTTGCTCCTAATAATCCTATTAATAATACGGTAATTAAAGCAGATACACTAGCACTTAGAAATTCACCCCAGTTATTTTTTTTCTTCTCGGTTTCGGGTTCTGGTACTGGTTCTTGTTCTTTATTCTCATCGTTTTCTGTATCCATCGTATATATTTTAATAATATAATTAAAATATATTAATTTGTTCGTATAATATAAAGTACAATGCCTTCTAAAAAAGTAATATATATATGGGATGGTGGAGTATTTTCTCCACCTACGAGAGCCGTTGGAAAATTAGCATATAATACGGCTACATATATATCATCTAAATTCAACACATCTACAGAATATCATTTTGTACCTACTAATAAATACTATAATAAACCTTGGGTTCGGTGTATTGATGAAGAAGATAGATTACACATGTTGGACAATTTAGTAACATTTATTAATAATACCAATGATGTTCCGTCTAATGTAAAATTTGTTGTGAATGATTATGAAATTGAAATGGGGAAAAAGGATAAGACTCCCAGTTATACATTAGATACAATTACCAATTATTTTACAAAAGTTCAATTAGATAGGTTATATTTATCAAATAGTATTGAAAATTTAATCCAACGTGTAAAAGGATTAAGGAAATCCTCATTAACATTACTATTTACGTGTAAAACTATATGTTATGATATATATTCAGAAGAACTAATTGGTATTAATCAAAGCGATAAATATGTTTATAAGAGTATTAATCTTCGCGATTTATTAAACCAAGAAAATTTTGATTTTCCGGATAAAATCAACAAATATTTCAAATCTAAAAAAATTACAAAGGACAAAATTAAAGCATTTATTGCCGATAATAAATATGAAAAGGAATTTGAAGGACTCAAGCAATTAATAATGGATAGAATTATATTCTTACCTAAACAATTGGTTCCAGAATCATACAAAGCACACGCAGGAAATCGTGTGAGGGAAGAATTGGATGTATACTATTCATCGCTTAATAATATTCAAAAATTAACAACTCCTGGAATAGAAAAGTATATTACATCTAAAAAACTATATGAACATTGTAAGTCCAGATATAAAAGTAAGTTGATTTCCAAAACCAAGAAATCTAGCAAAAAAAAAATTAAAAGAACGAAAAAAAATAATGTAAACTAATTATATGTCCAGCAGATTCTCATATACATCAATCTCTGATATTTTAGAATTACAAACCCCAATATATGAGTTTTTTACGAAATCGGAACTGATACATAAATATATCCCATCGGGGTATAAACAAACCTCGGTTAATAATGGAACAAACAACGAGGTTAATACATATACATCACAATCAGGTAATAAGAAAAAAATTTCTATTAGAATAGCATATGAGCCATTATTTTACATGGATGATAATGGTCTAATCACTTTAGATGTTCCACAAGATACAACGCAAGAAATTTTTATAACCGAGATGAACCAAAGTGATTCCAATTGGATTAATTCGTCAAAGGCAGAACTGTCACCTGAAATATACTTCCATGGATATATCAGAGATGAGTATTCCAGTGAGCTATATGTGGCTATAATTAGTGAAGGATATGATACAGATTTATATGATTACTATAATAATAGTGAATATCAAGGCTATTGGGATAAACAGGGAGATCATTTAACCGGGAATGATATTGATATTGCAAATCAGTTAATCGATTTACTACATAAGTCACATAATATGTTAAAAATAATATGTTTTGATATAAAACCTGGAAATTGTGTTATAAATATAGATACAAATGAAGTTAAGTTAATTGACTGGGATGCTGATTGGTGTAACAATTATAATCATATGTTATCATCTAAAGGAGATATTTCACAGACACAAAATATATCTATATTAAGTCAAATAATTATGGCAAATCATTTTTATATAGGTCAACAATCTGGGTGCGGATGGAATATTTTCAGCGATTATTTTTCAAATAATTTATATGGTAAATATGGTGAAATAGGTGACCAACTAGAAGAAAGACGGCCCGCATTAGAGTATCTATTTTGTAACCTAAAAGGATCTTCTTATATTTTGATGGCCAAACATTATTTCCGTTTTGCCAAATCCGATACATGTAAATATATGATTAAGGAAATGTTAATTAGATGTAAAAAATTACAGCCATCTCTTATGGGTGGAAAAAAAGGGAGAAGAAATATGAGCAACAAAAATAAAAAGAGAAGAACTAGAACTAAAAGAAAAACACGGAGTAAATAACTGATCTAGTTTATACACTTAAAAATAATTTATATGATTATATTATATGCTATATAAATTATTATCAATATTGGTAGGAATTTCTGCTGTTAACTCGGACAACATATATAATTATTACGTATTAGCTGTTCAAAAGTGGTGCAGTTCAGAGTATATGATTCACGGACTTTGGCCACAAATCAATAGTACATCCTATCCGGAATATTGTACAGATGTTTCCTATTCTGACCCCACTGGTCCGTTATTAACTGATATGAATACATATTGGCATGAATGCGATGATACATTATGGGAACACGAATGGGAAAAACACGGATCATGTGTACAAGAACAAAATAATATTACAGAGGATGATTTCTTTAATACGGCATTATCATTATTTAAAAATAATAGCAAATTATTAGATAATTGTCAAGAAGAAGATTGTATATTGGGTTGTTTTGATTTAGACTATAATCTTATAGAATGCTAATAAATATATTGTAAAATTATGTAAATTAAATATTGGTATAAAATATATGTTTGATAATTTCTTTATACTATTTGTAATATGCAGTTTTATATATTTGATTTATCATCAATACTTATTTCAAAAGAACCTATATTTTAGTTCTAGTATTAAAGAAAATTTTACTCCATTGGATGTAAACCAAATAATACAATCACCAGGGTCAGTACCCATTGGACAAGCTGATACAGCAATATTAGATGCTACACAATCATTAACAGTCAGTAATGGATATAATAATAAAATTATAAATAATTTAAAACCGACAAATCCCGAACCATACCAAACAAATATTTCTGATGATTCCATGGGAAATTTTCCAGATGCGTTAACAGAAACAGATGGTTTATCTACAAAGGAATTTGAATATCCCAATAAATACAAGTTTACAGTTGAATATGATTGTCGCAAATCAGCAACCGGAATGTTTTCTGATTGTGGTGTTTATTCTGCAAATACTGCTTGGACTGCAGATCCATACAAGGGTCTAAGTTGTCCTTTAACAAATACAAAAACACCAAAGTCGTCAAATGATGTATCTAGAGGTAGGGAAATAAAATATACTTCTAATAGAAAAACAGGCATTTCCGGAACAGGAAATAGTCAATTACGATAAACATTTACAAATTCAGTAAAAATAAATATAAATTTATATATTAATGACAACACGAAAACAATTAATATATAAAAAATCTAAAAAATCTAAAAAAACTCGTTCAAAACGAGGAGGTGTACTCACGAAAAGTGGAATAGATACAAATAAACGTAAAGCTATAAAGGCTACACGAAAAACAACGAAACCAAATATTAGTATTGAAATAAAGGAAACATGTGGAATATGTTTAGAACACTTAAATAAGAGTGATAATATACCTAGTTTACCGTGTAAGCATGAGTTTCATAAGGATTGTTTAGTCGAATGGTGTAAAAGTCAAAATAATATAGCCGTTAAATGCCCGTTATGTCGTGGAGATATAGTTGATGTTTGTAAAGATATTAATCCTCAGCCAGATTATGAGGATTTTGCCCCTCAAAGTCCACCTGGACCACCTCCACTTACCATGGCCGATTTAGAACCAGATACACCACCACTTACTATGGCCGATTTGGAACCATCACCACCACCACTTACTATGGCCGATTTGGAACCAGATACACCACCACCACTTACTATGGCTGATTTAGAATTAGATGCACCAACAACCCATTCGTTTAATGATTTTGGCGAAGAAGAAGATATTTTAAGAAATGGAAATGTTGGTGATTTAGTTAATTTTGAACCTAATAATCAACAGGGAGTAATATATTATAAAATTTCTTTAAACGATGGGGAAAAATATCTTGAAGCTATTGGGGATTATCAAGGCTATTATGATGATCCAAATTATGGTATGATGGGTGGAAAAAGAACAAGAACATCTCGTTCCAAGCGAGGAGGAGATCCCGATAAAAAACTAGCTATATTACTCATAACAACACATGGGAATTTAGATGGTACTGATCCTGAAACAATACATACTGAAAACATTAATGTTTATAAAATAAATGCTACAACTCCTGGTGTATGTAATTTTGTAAGCGATGATGAGTTATTAGATATGGGCAATTCAATAAGTAAATATATAAACGAAAAAAAAACAATATGGAATGAAAAGAATGTATTAACATCTGCTCAAAATTTGGATTTAGCTTTTAAAACGCCAAGAATTGGACAGCAACAGATTACTTACTTAGCTCAAAGTCTACGTACTTATTTACCACGAATTGATGGTGTGTATAAAGAAACTGTTAAAACAACAGCATCCACAAAAAAGAGAAAACTCGAATCTGATTTTTTTGATGATGATGACACCGACCCTGATATAGGATTATTTCGTGAAAATATTGGGAAAGGATATAAAATGTATAATTGGAAGCGAGGAGATTCGTACTTGAATAAGACATATACTATAATTCCTGAAGAGCGAGTTGATACTACATCAAATCCATACAATAATACCGTATTAATTATAGGAGAGCCAGGTATGCCAGATTTAGATATAGTAAATATGTCACATAATTTAAGAAGCAGTGCTAGTAAGGAAGATAGTGATTTTACATTAAGTGAAATATTAACAGAATTAGTAGAAAAAGGATATACGGATACAATTATCATAGATTTATCTTGTTCCGCTGGATGGGATGAGAGAGACGGTAGAGGATTAAGAAGAGGAACTGTAGAACGATACGGTGGAAAAAGAAGAACCAAGAGAGTCAAAGCAGTCAAAAAAACCAAGAAAAATAAAAAATCCAAAAGAAAAACCAAGAGACATTAATAATTGTAAAATTTTTACGTAGATATTAAATCCAGTAATTCTTTTTCTGTAATATGTTTTTGAAATGATAAAATATAGCATATATCAAAAATATAAGATTCTTCTCCACCTCCTTCAATATCTAAATCTAATATGTATTTGACACAAAACTCGGGTGTAAGCTTTTGTGTTACCAAAAGTATTTTTTCATCAAGATGATTTTCCACAATATTCTGTTCTAGAATATCAATAGAATATTTATATCTATTATTGAGTAGATCAGTATTTGTTACTTTCATTATACACCCGTTGTAATTAAAAATGGGTCAAACTATTTAAGTCATTTCACTTTATTACACCTTTTTACATTTACCCCCAAAAATATAATTTATTACATAATAAAATATATTTTTATCTAGCATACATAACACCACAATTACCCCCAACAAATGTTAGAACATTATATCTTTCTTCGTGAATATTGAGATTGTAATTGTAATTATATATTCTCCACGTAGGCTTATTTACACCTATAAGATCGCCTGTTTCAGGATCACAAATCGTATAAAAATTTGCGGATGGATCCAATGGAGGAACATATGTTTGAAACTCAAATTGTATATCATTGAATTTACTTAGATTCATTGCACCCGATGGTTGAAAATCAAATGGATCATTATGAATAGCAAAACTATAATTGTATAACCCATCTGGCGCGTTTCCAGAGGTCCTTACATATTTTTCAATATAATTATATATACCAACATCCATCACGTTTTCTCTATATTTTCCGTCCATAAGAATACCAAGACGCATTAAAATGTCCTTTTCATTCGCAACATTATATGTACCAGTATAAGTAAGGAATGTAGGGGAACCATCTGGTGCTTGTCCTGGACCAATATTTGTAGCACCACTACAATCAACCACATTCCAACTACCATCATAAGGTGCGAAATCGGATTGTTGTGGAATGGTTTTATACGGCCAATTTGTATAATTGCTCCATTCATTTCTTAAGTTTGCATCACTTCTTTGAAAAGTCCACATCCATGATGAAACCATTCCCATTGTGCTGTCTAATTTTACCCGCTGATTTCCGGTTACATTAAAATATTTCCATTCATAAATAGATTTGAATAAATATTTTTGTTCTTTAGCAGCAAATACTTTGGATTCCTCTTCTGTTAAAAATCCATAGGTTGATATTAAATGTGTATCTGCATTCCAATTTGTCCTCTTATCAACATAATTTAATGAAATATCCGGAGGAGGTTGTAAAAATCTATAAAATTGTTGTAGAGATTCATTTTGATTAGCCTGTATATGAGGATAATCATTTGTCATATCTGTTACATCACGAATTGTAAATAATTCATTGATTGGTCTTAATGTAATGTTTATTTCTAATTCATTGTACTGTAATGCTACTAGCGGGAAAGCCATCTTTGCTGCTAAAGTAAACCAACAATTAATAGGAATATATATTTTTCTAGCTCTAATAGATGGTTCTGGACCCTGTACGGCATTAGTATAATAAGCACTAGGGTATGCATTAACTCTACCATATGCATTGGCTGGATCATTTAATTCAGGAACATTGCCTGTCATTTTATCATATAATTCTTTCTTATCAGTAGTAAAATCTCTCTCCAACATGGCTAATAAATAAGCCCCTGAATATTTATTTATGGTTTGACCTCCTACATTTATTTCAACTTCTTCAATCATTTGTGTTCCCAAATTATCAATCCATTTAAAATCGTAAGGAACCCACGCACCAGAACAATCCTGCGGTGGATATATTGGACTCCAAATAGTCGGTAGTTGAACTACTAAATATGTATCCATCAATAATTCAGCATATCTTTTCATTCTAAATGTGAATTTAGATGATTCTGTAATTCTTAAAGCTCGTTGTCCATCAAAATCAATTCTGAACTTTTGAAGACCAAAATTAGTATATTTTTTATATGTTGTTCTGAAAAATGTCTTTGACGGATTTCCATTTAAATATACATTTTGATTTCCAAAGGCAACTATATTTAACAATCCTCCTGGCATATATATTCCTTATACACAATAATTATTTAACTTTTTATTCTAATAACTAATATTTAGTAATTTATGAAAGTATACATTAAATTATTTTTTCATTACCTAATATAAGTAAATGGAGCACGCTAAAAAAATGTACTCGAAATTAAATTTAGAGCAAAATAAAGCTACTACATTAAAATATATAGCTTATTTTGTAGTTGCCATTTTAATATTCGGCTTATCTGCTTATACAATAAACAAAATGCAACTAAACGATGTTAATTGTGAAAACTTAAAAAAAATTTATACGGAATTCCCTAAGATTTCTTCTGTTAATTTTAATGATAATGCTTATTCATATTTGTTGCGCGATTATTATGTAAAAACTGCTTATAACTGCTGCTGTTCAGGACAATTTAAAAACGACTATGTAAATGTGTGCGCTTTAAAAACATGTATTTCTCAAGGTGCGAGAGTACTCGATTTTGAAATTTATTCTGTCAATGATGAACCAGTCATAGCGACATCTTCTATTGATAATTATCACGTTAAAGAAACATATAATTATATCAATTTTTCAGAGGTTATGAATATAGTAAGAAATTATGCGTTTAGTGGAGGATCATGTCCTAACCCTAACGATCCACTTGTTCTTCATTTTAGAATCCAAAGTAATAATGAAAAAATTTATAAGAAAATGGCAGACGCTATTTACGGAACACTTGAAAGTAAACTTTTAGAAAAAATATATAGTTATGAATATTATGGTCATAATTTAGGAGCTATTGCTCTCAAAGAATTTCAAAATAAAGTAATCATTTCAGTTGATCGTTCTAACCCCTTATTTACATCTACACCATTGGATGAATACGTCAATATCGCATCCAATTCTGTATTTTTAAGAGCTTCTAGGGATTATGATATTAAATACACACCCGATAGTAAAGAACTTATTGAATATAATAAAAAATTTATGAGTATGAGTATGCCCGATATGAGTGCATATGATACAAATGTTTCTGCTGCTCTTAACTTTAAATATGGATGTCAATGGGTTGGTATGTGTTTTCAAAACTTTGATTCTAATATGGAGTATTACGATATGTTTTTCGATAAAACTGGTCATGCGTTTGTATTAAAACCAGAGTACCTTAGATATATACCTGTTACTATTCCAAAACCTACACCACAAAAACCTGAAAACTCATTTTCTACGCGAAATACTTCTACTGATTATTACTCATTTAATATTTAATTTAATTTTATATAATACTTTCTCTATTCATATTATATATAATGTCATCTTGTAAATCAAAATCTACCTTAGAAGAAAAGGAAGTTGAAATATTAAGAGATGCTATTGATATTGCAGAGAAAAGAAAAGGAAAACGAGTTGTAAGTGACCCAGATGTAAAAAAAATTATTTCTATTTTAGAAGATTTTCTTAAAAGAAAAAAGCTGGTATGCTATGGTGGAACGGCTATTAATAATATTCTTCCTCTAGAAGATCAATTCTACGATAAAGATGTGGAAATCCCAGATTATGATTTCTATTCACCTAATGCTCTTGATGATGCAAAGGAATTAGCCGATATATACTTTAAAGATGGCTTTCAAGAAGTAGAGGCCAAGGCTGGTGTTCATCACGGAACATACAAAGTATATGTCAATTTTATTCCTGTTGCTGATATTACATTCTTGGAAAAATCACTCTTTAAAAGAGTTCAAAAAGACGCTATTCGTGTTTATGGCATCCTCTACTGCCCCCCTAATTTCCTTCGTATGAATATGTATTTAGAACTTTCTAGACCAGCAGGAGATATTAGCAGATGGGAGAAGGTACTTAAACGTCTTATTCTCTTGAACAAAAATTACCCACTTAAGGGGAAACATTGTGACCCGAAATTATTTTTAAGAGATTTTGAAATGACCGATGATAAAGGAGCCGAAAAATTGTATTATACTGTTCGAGATTCTTTTATTGATCAAGGATTAATTTTCTTTGGTGGTTATGCCAGTTTTCTTTATTCACAGTATATGCCAACCAAGCAGAAAAAAATGTTTCAAAAAACACCTGATTTTGATGTATTATCCGAAGAACCAGAAAAAGCAGCAACTATATTAAAAGAAAGATTGGAAGATTTTGATTATAAAGGTATTAAAATTATTAAACGCGATGGTATTGGAGAGGTTGTTGCACCACATTTTGAAATTAAAGTTAAGATCGGTAAAATTGAGGAAACTGTTGCATTTATATATAAACCATTAGCATGTCATAGTTACAATGTTATTAAAAAGGGTAATAAATCGGTTCGTGTAGCAACTATTGATACAATGTTAAGTTTTTATTTTTCATTTTATTACAGTGATAGAGATTATTATGATGAAAATCGTATTTTATGTATGGCTCAATATTTATTTGATGTTCAACAGAAAAATAGACTTGAACAGAAGGGTGTCCTTAAACGATTTAGTATTAATTGTTATGGAACACAAGATACATTAGAAGATATGAAAAATGCAAAGTCTGAGAAATATAAGGAATTGAAATCCAAAAGAAATACAAAAGAATATGAATCATGGTTCTTAAGATATATTCCACTTGAAGAAAGCACAAAAAAACAAGATATGAAGTTAGACAAAAAATCTTGCAAAAACAAAACTCGAAGTAAAGGTAAAGGTAAAACGCGAAAGTCTAAAGGAAAAACAAAGAAAAATCTTATTAACTTGTTATTTTAATTTTTATTTCTCAGGATAAAATATATGAATTATAAAATTATTATTCTTATATTTGTATTTATACTTACCTTATTTATTCCGTATTTAACAACGAAAGAAGGATTTCAATCTTATCCTGCATGTATTGAAGAAGGTTATCCTATGGATTTCTGCATGAAAACCCCTGTTGAATCTACTTCAGGATCTAATTTTTGTAGTTGTGGATCTGGATTTTTTGGTTCATTTCATATGGACGACGGTAAATGCTATTGTTATTTATTTGATGGTCTTCTTCCACAGAATACATCAAAACCATTTGAAACGAGTCCTTTTTAAAAATGTTGATTTTTTTATAGACCACAACCCATACAATCTCTAGCAAACATACAATCATTATACCCATACCCAGGATATTGACAACCCCAATTATTATTTCCAATATTTGTACAACCATCTTTACATTCGCCAGTAAACCAATACCCAGATGTCAGCCAAGGAATATATCTTCGCCCATAGTTCATTACAGGTGGTCTGTAACCATAACCGATATTTCCACCATACCATCTTCTTCCACCTCTGCCTCCATATCTTCTCCCTCCCCCACCTCCTCTTCTTCTTCCTCCACCTCTTCCTCCTCTTCCTCCTCCGCCTCTTCCACCTCTTACACCTTCAATAATATCATACGACTCTAATTGAGGAATTACAAAAAATATTATACTTAAAACTGCAAAAACGACTAATACAAAGATACTAACTACCTCCATTTATATATTCATAAGAATAAATTAAATATTCAAACTTGTAAAAAGGGTACCTTACATAAAAAATTGATTTAAATATCTACCTTCCAGCTATAATAAAATAAACATCTACCTAACAAAAATGGAAACAATTACTAAAGCAGATTTACTAAATTTCGACCCCGGTTTGCAGAACCGACCATATCAAATACACGCATTATTAAGCATTTTCCAATACCCAAAATGCTTGGTTAAGATGTTTTGTGGAACCGGTAAATCCCGCATTATTACCAACGTGATTTTTCACGAAAAAAAAGAATTAAGTGTCGTAGTCTTTCCATCACTTGCACTCATTAGTCAATATTCGACGGATTACATGACTCATGTGGAATACAACCACCATTTTAAAAAGCATAAGATGATGAATGTATCATCCGAGAGTTTGACAACTATTGACAGCACTACATCCCCCAAAGAAATTCAAAAGTTTCTGAAATTCAAAAGTCCGAAAATTATATTGGTGACATATCAGAGTTTTCAAGTATTGTTGGACTGTTTGAAAGGTAAGACAATCGGGTTGGTATGCTATGACGAAGCCCACCACGTCGTCTCGCCCGAATATCAGAAACTTGTTTTCGATACTGACTATTTTGAAAAAGAAGTGTTCTTCACGGCCACGCCAAAGAACGAAAACGGCATTACTATGTTTGATCGTGACGACCCGGAACGAAATATGTGTGGAACCATAGTGTACAACTATTCCTATTTACAGGGTTTGATGGACGAAGTGTTGAATGCTTTTGAGATCTGTGTTGACATGTATACCGAAAATACAAACACTTCTATTTATGAAGCGATGGCTCGTGCCATCCTAGCACGGAGTACCAGTCGTGTCTTGTCATTCCATTCTGGCGTGAATGGGGAGAGTAATACGAATGTCTGGAACTTTGTGAAAGAAGCCGAGTTTCAGACCGCATTTGAGAAGGTACAAAAAACAGAGTTCCCTGAAAAAGCGGGATATTACAAAAAAATTACATTTAAGGGCATCGATGGGAATACGCCTTCCCATGAGCGTAAAGCAATCCTATATGCATTAGGGGAAACGCCAATGGATGAAATATATATCATCAGTTCTTGTGAAACCATTGGAGAAGGTGTAGATACCAAGAAAGCAAACATGTGTATATTCGCTGACCCGAAAGCGTCCATCGTAAAAATCATTCAGAATATTGGACGCGTCGTACGACGCAATAAGGATCACCCTTTATCGACCATTCTTATTCCGTGCTGGATAAATATGGAAAACTATGCAGACGCGAAGGGCGACCGCACGAAACAGGACGACCTCATTCGTGAAAACATGCGGTCAGACAATGGTGATTATTCGTCCATTCTGAATGTCTTGGGAGCGTTGAATCAGGAAGACGAGGAATTGTATGAAATGTGCTTGAACTATCCGAACCGCAAGGTCAAAGACGAATCCATGGCATCGCAAGGATTTCGGATTGTGGAGACAAACGACGACGATGAAGACGACGATTCTGGAACGTATTCTATAGAAGAGGTGGAAATGATGAAAAACGACGGCGAGCCCCTTGAAATCCACACGAACGAGACGATTGAGCGTTTTAATGAAGACTCGTCGTCTGAAAACATTACGCGATTGTATCATGACGAAGAGGAAGACGTGTATAAACCGATTGTGCGGACGGATTGTGAAGAAGATGAACGCCAAATTATTCAACCTCCTAACTCCAACACCAGGATAAAGATGTCAATCCATCAAAACGATGATATTAAAATGCTGTGGGGGGTGAAAGGCGATGTTGATTTCAGTAAAAAGTTCTGTTCGGTCGTTATTGAGTGTGAAGTGTCGTCTAACGGTCAAGAGCGATGGTATAAATCATTTAACGAAGTATGCGCGTATATGGACCGGGAAAAAAAACGTCCGTCAGATAGGGATAAAGATCCCGAAATTAAAAAACTCGGTAAGTGGATCTCAGACCAAATTAAAAATTATAAGAAACAGAACTACTTTGTATGGAACAATCCGGATGTTCGCACAGAATGGGAATCTTATATTGAAAAATACAGCGAGTATTTTTGTGATGATGTTGAAAAATGGTATAAATCATTTAACGAAGTATGCGCGTATATGGACCGGGAAAATAAACGTCCGGTATCGAATGATAAAGATCCCGAAATTAAAAAACTCGGTCAGTGGATCTCAAACCAAATTAAAAATTATAAGAAACAGACGCAGATTGTATGGAACAATCCGGATGTTCGCACAGAATGGGAATCTTATATTGAAAAATACAGCGAGTATTTTTGTGATGATGTTGAAAAATGGTATAAATCATTTAACGAAGTATGCGCGTATATGGACCG
>Ga0233414_10000275_pt1 | contig 21750 bp, 27 predicted proteins | sample Na_anoxic_10_MG_FD_189020 | JGI IMG/M metagenome (GOLD analysis project Ga0233414, IMG submission 189020) | Seawater microbial communities from Saanich Inlet, British Columbia, Canada - Na_anoxic_10_MG | ecosystem: Environmental > Aquatic > Marine > Inlet | place: Canada: British Columbia... | reverse complement strand
ATATAATATTTGGAATTATTACTACCAATAATGGAGTTTACCGAAATTACCAGAGTATTATTGTTGTTTTCTTCAATATACATTTCTAATGATTGTTTTTTAGTAATGCTTTTAAAAATCTTATTTAATAATTTTGTATCAATGATAATTTGTCGTTCAATTCCACAGTGAAATTCAGGAATATTTTGCCTGAATAAATCCAGTTCGAGATATAAATTACTATCATAATAATCATCGCAGTCTTTGGCACGAAAATGTATCCCCCTAGGAGTTAAATACATAATCGTTAGTTCACTACCGATATGAGAAAGTAATTCGATTTGAAGTTTGAGTTCGCAAGCTCTCTCCAGACGAATAAAGAACTCCATTTAATTTTATTTTGTAAAAAAAATTATTTTTCATTTTTATTATTATTAATAAAATAATAATAAAAAAATATATTAATCTTTTAAATTTATTTTTTACTCTTAACAACTTTAGTCAGCTTTTTAGTTGATTTCTTTAATTGTCTCTTAATTTTTTCAATTTGTGCTTTTTCATCTTCAGAAATTTCTTCTTCTTCACTACCTGAATCATCAGCCTCAACGACAATACTCTTCTTCTTCTTTAATTCCTTTTTTGGTTTTTCATTTTCTTTAACAGTAGGCTCAAATTCAGATTGAGGGTAGTTTTGCATCTTATTCCAGAAAATTTCTATATCGGATATCAAGCGTTTAGCTTTACTTCTGACCTTCTTCGCTGCAATCTGGTTTTGAAGCTTCAAACTCAAGTCTTCAACAGTAAATCTTTCCTTATTTTTGGTAAGGAAAATGTCTAAATCATAACACATACTCGTCATTGTTTCAAAAATAATCTTCTTTAATCATATGTAATATTTTTTATTTTTTTTTTAAAATTTTTTTTTAAATTTTATTTTTCTCAATCCAACAACGTTTATGATATTTTTGTGTTGTTATCATTCGCAACCCACAATATTGACAATTTTTATATGCAACTGTATTATTCGATAATAGCATCCGTTTTATAATCTTTTCCATTTGTTGTGGAGATAATTTTTTACATTTTTCTTCATAACCATCCTTATATTGGATTAAAGCTTTTCCAGAATCTGAAATTATTACCTCCATCTTTATTATAATATATATATTATAATAAAAATTATTTTTCATTTTTCTGAAATAAAATCATCCATAGGGTCTTTTTAAACATTTTGTTGCATTTCTACAAGACTTTCAGTTTCTTCTCTTATTCTTTTATATCGCGTATATATTTCCCAAATTATTCGTGCAGATATATCAACAATAAAAAGCGAAATTAAAATAATTAATGTAATATCCATTCTTAATCTTTTCTTTATTATATACATATAATAAAAAAATTATCTTTTCAATTTTTTTTTATTCTGTTTTATTTTTTAAAAGTCCTTCTTTTTGCCACATAAGAAAAGATAATAGTTTTTCATATTCATCTACATTTTTGCCGGTTGCTATTATTTCCTTACAATTACTTATTTCTTTATTCAAAAGTTCTTCCCTGGTATATTTCATAAATTCTGGGGGATTCATTCTTTCTTAATATTTTATTATATATTTAATAATCTTTAATTTTTTCATTTTTTTTATTTTTAGCGGCTTTTAATTCTGCACATAACAATTTATAATCTTTAAAACTATAGTCAATACTATAATCCAATCGTGGAACCATAATTATAGAAGTTTTTTTGCGCTTTGGTATCAATATTTTTAATAGAGGCATTTTATATTATAAAAAACATTTTAATATTTTTTTCTTCTCCTTCCACCATACCCAGCTGCTGTTTCTTTCTGAATTAAATTATCAATCAATTCGTGGTCTTCAACCTCGTCTTTTTCAAAATCTGCAAATTTGTCAGCAGACATTATACCTGCATCTTCTAGCTTCATTTTAACAGCAATCGGGAGACCGGCGATTAATAGATTAATTTTATACTCATCACCCGATTTCCATAGTTCTTTTATCTTCTTTATCATTTTCTTATCAGCATCACGAATATTTTTTGCATTTTTTGCTCGACCGTATCTACTATCGTGAACCCTAGCCACACGGTCTATTTCGTTCACAGGTTTTTTTCCATCCCTGATTTTTTCTTCAAAGTGGGTCCCTGGACCTACGAAAAGTGGCACGCTCCACCCCTGTTTAGTTAGGACTGGCGGATGAATTTCACCTTTTTTTAAACGTTCCCCGCGCGGGACTACTTTATTCACTATCGAATGATAAGGAATTTTTTTAGCAGTCTTTATTGCTTTTTTAATAATAAAATTTTTAGCAAATTTTTTAGCTTCACCAGTAGCCAAATTCGTTAAGGTTCCGCTTCCGGTAGTTCTAATAAATTTCTTATGTTTTTGTGTTTTTTCGTGTTGACTTTTTCCAGTAGTGTTAATAACACTACCGCATATACATTTATATTTAACCATTTATTATAAATTTTTATTTTTTAATTTTTTATTCTAATAATTTTTGTTATAACAACAATATAGACAGCCATCCCGTTCACAAGTATTTTTATATATATTATTTGTAATAATTTTTTGTAATATATCTATCTGTTCTTGATAACATATATCACTTTTATCATATATTTTAGGAATGGGCTCTGTATTCCCAAAATGACTTAAAGAATAATTATACCATTTTTCTTTAACTCGGGCTAAATTCTCCAAGTAATATATTAATAATTTTTCTGTATTAGTTCTTATAACATCATACACCCGTCTATCACAAGAGAAATTATTGATATCAATTAATTTAGGAAGTTTGTCTGGAGCATCGAGGTCTATAATTTTCATCTTTTATTATTATAATTATATAATATAATTATAATATTTTTTTTGTTTTTTTGTTTTTGTTTCTTTTTATGGAATTTTCTGAGGGTTTTGAATTTTTTATGAATTTTTATAGGGTTTTATAGGGAAAAAAAAGCTTAGCATTTTAGTTAAATGTCTATCCGTAATTTCAAAATTAAAATCTTATCTTTTTACATTAATTTCTCATCGTCTAGGTTAATCTCTTTAATTTCTTTTTCATTAATAGGGGTTTTTTCTTCAACGGTTCGTTTAAGAATTCGTGTGGGGGTAGTAGGCTCATCATTATCAGAGTTCTCGGCTTCATTTTCTGCGATTGAAATAACACATTCTACCACCTTGGGCTTCAATTTTAAATTCATCGCATTTTGCATAACGTGGTCCCAGACTAAACAACAATCGGAAACGATAGTAAATTTTGGATTGTGTTTATTGCCAATTAGGGACATTACTTCGTCCTGGCTGAGTAGTGTCTCGTTGGGGTGCCAGAAATTGGTAACAATCTTTACATCATCAGAATCATACTTTTTCTGAACGTTGAGAGAGACATAGAAGATTGACTTGTCATCTTGTTTGAACCAGATTGGAGATAATTTTTCCATAATCTCAGATTGCATTGTGATTTTTGTATTCGGGTCTTCATCCTTAATGATATTGAACACTTGTCGTTTAATCTCATCAATAATCTCTATTTTCTTGGTATATTGGTCTTTTTGAAGCTTCGTTGGATTCCTATTGTTGATACAACATAAACCCATCGAAAAATTATTCCCGAAGTCTGACTTATTAATCCCGAATCCCAATGTTTCACCTTCGTCATACGTTCGTAAAAGACATTCTTCCCCAGTCCCATAACGATACATAATCAGATATCTTGAAAATTTTGGAACGCTCTTAAAACCTGGGTTGTGCACTGGTCTTTTAACGCGGATACGGTCAAGTTCGACATCGAGAGTTTTGATGGGGTCAGCTCCAGACATTGGAAAATAAAATTTAAAAGTTGCTATGTGATGTTTCTTACTTACATTTGAAAATTTAAATACTTTTCATTTTTTTCATTTTTTCTTTTTTGAGCCATTTTATAAAATTGTCCTACGGTCGATTTTATGAATAAAATTGTCCTACAGACGATTTTATGAATAAAATTGAAAAATAATAAAATTATTGAGTGTATTATAATAATGGAGGAAAATTTATTGGACAACATCGACATTTTTTTGAGTGAAAATAATATCATCGTTGACTCATTACCAACGAGTATTCAAATTCAAATTAAATACAAATTGATACGTAATAATTCAAGATTACTGATAAGGCAAATTAAATCTTTTATTGATAGTCAAGAAGAAATACTTAAACGTAGAAAATGTTTAGAAGAATATTTGGAGTCCGTTGATAAAAGATTATTGAAACCAATGACCTTAGAAATGCTTGAAGACCCCTTACTCATAAACTGTCCTATTTTACTAATTAATCGAATTGAACGTGATTTAAAATTAAATAAGATTTCAGAAGAAATATATGGTCCAGAACACAATATTAATTTATATATTTCGAACTTACCAAAAGAAGATTATCTCCTATTGCCTCCATCAATCTTACGTAAGATTCGTAATAAACCTTGTAAAACCCGGGGATGTGGAACATTAATTCGAACTTGTAAAGAACTTATTGAACATAAAAAGGCTAGACAACAAGAATTAATTGAAAGACGTAATAAAAAAAATTAAATTAAAAATTAATTATTAGAAAAATATCTTAATAATTAATTACTTTATTAATCTATTGGTTATCTTTTATTTTTTTAAGCTGTATATTGAAGAGTTATCCGATAAGGGGTTGAGTCATATGTTGAATCTGCCCAGGAAACATCAACATATGTTCCGTCGACTTTGGTGATAACGACATCGTTATCGTAATGTTTCCATTCTTCGGGGGTAGAATTTGATTTGAACATAACTGTATAACTCATAACATTAGCCATAGCAATACCATGTGTAACCCGTAGTGGAGATGTGGTGGAAGTGCCATCAAATTTCACACAAGCCAGATGAATATTTTCCCCATAAGTTATAGTTTTATCCTCTTCAATTACAAGGTCATTGGTGGTGAGAGTCGGTCCATCAACATAAACCCAACCTGCCGACGTAATTCGAAGTGCTGTGGTGGGAGCAACTTCTAAAGCGTCTGTTGTTTGGAAAAACATATTTCCAGGATGAGAAGAATTACTATTTTCACCAGCAGCTTCGACTTTAATTCTAGCGGCTATACCTGAAAAATTACTAGATGCATCATAAGCAGCACGAAATGTAATTTCACCTATAGTATCGCTTGGTTCTACTGAACTCCCCTCATCATATGAAAATCTCAATACTCCACCGGCGGTTCCATCTCCGATAATGTCAATATTAGGGTCTGATGTTGGAACGTTAAATTGCGTTGTTCCATTACTAAGGACCTCCATTCTGTCAACAAAGCTTGTGGTAGTAGTTGGTGTTGTCGCTAGGATGATTTTGCTAGCCTGAGTGCTAGAGGTGAAAGTTTCTTCCGCATCAACTCGTAATGAGGCTCCATACCCTGAATAATCAACAGTTCCAGAACCTCGCGCTCCTCTAAATTTAAGTTCTCCCACTGTATCCCCAGAATCTGTTGCGCTACCTTCGTGATACGAAAAAAGATGTAAAGGAGCACTTCCAACATTATATAAAACTCCAGAGATATTAATTCTTCCACTATGTTCAATTAATAATGCTTCTATAGGAGTTGTGCTTCCGTGCACACATACTAGAAATCCGATTTCTCCAGTGGCTGAGCTTGCTGAGCGGGTTCCTGCGCCAGTTCGTAATTGAATAGCTGCACTGTATCCACTTAAAGAATCATCAACAACTGTATTATAAGTTCCATCTGTATAAGTGCTTCTACCGACAAGTTCAAGTAATACATCGCTTTCAGAAGATGGAGCGTTGGTTCCTTTATCAAAACTTCCACGGATTTGTCCTCCACCAGAAACATCACCATTATTCGTATAATCAATGTCTAAAACAGGGGTATGGTCGTCTGTAGTTTTTAAAGTTAATAATCCTGTTACATCAATATCTCCAGTATGTGTTTGGTCTACTTTTCCAGATATGTTGGATGTATTGGTGCTGATATTCGAAGAATTAGTGCTGATATTCGAAATATTAGTGCTGATATTCGAAGAATTAGTGCTGATATTCGAAATATTAGTGCTGATATTCGAAGAATTAGTGCTGATTTGCCCAGCGTTGGTGCTAATATTCGAGGTATTGGTTCCTACATCGGCTAGAGTAATGCCGTGGGCCGTGGTCGTTTCATTGACGTGAGAGGTTAATGTAGATTCAATATTGACTGAATTAACACTTAGGGATGTTGGAATATCCACATTGCCATCTTGTTGAACCTCCAATCTTTTAACTGGCACAATTCCATTGGTGGGGGTTGTTAATAATTGAATCTTGCCAGGCGAGGAAGTGTTGCTGGGAGTCCCAGAACCCTGATTAATCGTAATCGCAGCATTATATCCCGAATAGCTATCGTTGCTCGTTGTAGAGTAGTTTCCACCAGTATCATAGGTGCTTCTACCAACAAATGCCATAAGGGGGGTATTTTCTGATGAGGCAGCATTCGTGTCGTCTACTCCACTCCTAATCATTGCACCTCCTGCTGTGTTATCTTCTGTGTGAATAATATCTATAATTGGTTCCATATCACCAATTCCACTGCTATCAAAATTTTGTTTAACGGTAAAAGTCTTGCTTCCTGTTATATTTTCTGTTCCATTATTTGAAGCCTTGGTATCGAGAATAGTCTTTATAAAACCTGTATTAACTGCATTGGCTAGCATTAATGGACATACAGCTGTTGAATTGCTAGTTCCAAGATTAACTTGCTCATCTGTAGCAATTTCTCTAGAAAAATCATTAGTTTGAAAATATGCTAGAGTCACTGCATCTTGGTCCAGTGTAGGGTTCGCCACATTAGTTAATTTTAAATTTTCCATATCATAATTTCCATCAACATCGTGAGGAATACTTGAATAATAGTTATTAGTAATGCTAGAATCCGTTCCGAGTCCCGAGAGGTCCTCGTGAGCCGTGTTTCCAAATATTGAAGTCATTATCTTTATTATTATAAAATATTATTTAAAAAAAAATGAATAATAATTTTATAATCATTAAATATATAAATAAAAATGGATAATATTTTGACTGTGCACGAGAATATTTTAAAAGTTTTAAAAAATGAAAAACATATGTCTGATTGTATAAAATCATTAGAAGAAATTGATAATGAAATTTCAAATATTGGTGATGAAAAAGATATAGAAAATGATATAGAAAAAAAATATATTTTTAAAAATCTTGAAGAACAAAAAAAGAAATTAATGATACATAAGAGAAATTTAGAAAATAATTATTATATTGAACAATATATTTGCACAACTAAAAAAACAATTGAGTCATATCACCAAACCAATGGGTATGTTTTTTCAATAACATCTTTTACTAAAAAAGATATAGATGATGTTAATAAAAATATTAAACATAAATATGTTAATGAAATACTTATATTGAGTTTTATTTTGAAATTATTTAATATTGATATTAATATTATATACACCGAATTGATTAAAGAAGAAAAAACGATAAAAATAAAATCAAAACCTCGATTTTATACCTGTGCTATGCATTTAAACCAATTAATGAAACAATATCAATGTAAACAAAATATAGCTATACCCGAAGAATTATTTACCCATTTATATGATAAATTAAAATATAAAAAAATATGGAATATTAAGAATAATGATATACGGAAGAGTATACCAAAAAAATATAATTTATTTTATAAAGATACTATGTTAATAAAATTTGAATATTTTAAACGTAATAAGAAATTATTTTTAGAAAATAATCACACAATACCAGAACCCCCCAATATATTCCACTTAAAAGAAAAAATTTTACGGAGACAAAACAAGATAGAAATTATTTATAATGAGATAATGAAAGATAGTCCAAGAAAACAATTTTTTAATACACCATTTTTATTGTATCAACTATTATTACAAGAACAATATACAGGACTTGATAGGAATGATTTCAAATTTGTATATGATTTAAAATGGAATAATAACTGTTTCGAAAGGATATGTAAGATATTACAACGTAGATACCCTAATGAAAATTGGAGCTACACGTTAATCAATTAGACTAAGTAAATATATTTTATAAGATAAATGTTATAAAATATATGATGAATTTTTTAAATCTGAAGATTAGGCTTTTAATATGTTCCATAAAATGGCACAAAATGATGCCATACTAGTGCCAATATAATAAATGTATTTTTTATATTTGGGTTTAATCAATATTTCATCTCGATGTGGGTTAAAAACTTTTTTCTTATAATCGTCGTGATTTAATAAGAATTCGATGAGGTCAGCCGGAGTGCCAGATAATTTCAAAATCAGGTCCATTTCATTTTCTAATATTTTCAAAATATCAAGTAGTTTTTCTTCAGTGGTTGGATTTACATAGATTGTTCGATTATTTTTCTTGGAAAACATACGAGTATCTATTAGATTTAAGACGAGCTTGTTTTCTACATTCAACGATAATTCACAATTTAGTTTTTTAAGTGGTAATATTTTTTCATTAATTTCTTGGGCGAATAACAAATGTTTTGGGGTGGTCGGGTCGTATATTTTCTTACTATTTTCTTTTTCAATTTTTTTTGGGAATATATCCTCGGTATTACAGTCGCATATTCCTTGGGCAAATTTATATTTTTTTTGACATTTTTTACATAAAATCTCTATATCAGCATACTCTATTTCAACCATTTTAGAAAGTTCTTTTAATTGAGTTTCTCTTGTTCCAGTCATTTTATTATAGTAAATTATTTTTTTAAAAATTTTAATTTTTTTTTATGGTAAATTATATTGATATTTAATTCTAAGTATTTCCTCTCTAGTAATTTGACGGCTATCATATAATTGTTTAATCGTTGATAAGATAGGCTGCAGAGTGTTGCGATTACCTAGGCCCCATTCCTCGAGATATGTCATTAATTCTGTTTGACCATCAAGTATGAGAGGAGTGTCCGGTTGATATCTTCGAATTTTGGAAGGCTTGTATAAAGACTCTTCTTGAATATTGTTATATATAGTATCCGCGGCACGAGGACTCATATAATTAATTTCTTCGTCATCAGGTTCTCTACCTCTGGGGGATTTATTACCCAATCCCTTTCCATCAATGGTCTGATTGTATTTTCGATACAATTTCTTAAGTTCTTTCATTCCTTTTTTGGTCAACTCAATATCAAAATCTTCAAGAAATTTATATACCTCATTACTAATCATATCATAGGTATTTTCGTTATTAAATTCTCCACGCATAATCACATAATCTTTTTTATCATCGAAAATAACATTTTGAAGATTGCCGAACGAACAATTATCTGATAATGGGGCTATTTCATAGGTCTTTTTACTAGTTTTTTTGAAAATCACATTCTCTTCTTCTTCGTCATCAGACTGGTTATTTACACCTGGATTTTCGTGTTGCATAGACTCTCGAATATTATCCCAAGAAACATCATCATTATTGTCCTCAAACATTTTCAACTCCTTTTACTTTAAAGAAATATTTTTTATTTTTTATATTAAAAAATTTTTAATATAGTATAATATTAAAGGACATATAAGATGCCGAAATCAAATAAAAAAGAGCCAAAAAGAAGGCCATTTCAACAACGAGATATAGGTAAATTATACCTGAAAAAATGCGGAAAAAAATTAAATAACTACCGACAAAATAAATATTCTGATTATGCGATACAGTGGCCATTTCGCCTGTTAGTGAACGGCAAAAGTGGTAGCGGAAAGAACTTTCTTCTAGCACAAATGCTTACGTGCCGTGAATATCTTAGTCCGATTGATAAATTATATATTTTCTCCAATAGTATCGACCAGGAACTGTATGATTTATTAGACAAAGTGCACAATAAAATTGAAGAAGAAAAACAAGATATTCCAGAAGAGGAGGAACAAGACCTCACCCCGGCAATGTTTAATGATGTGTATGAAAAACCGCCAGAACCAGAAGAGCCAGAAGAAACAGCGCCAGAAGAAGATACCCGTAATGTGATATTATCATCTAATATTGAAGAAGCCAGAACACTATTTGATGCACTAAGAGAGCGAAGTCCGAAAGATGACCAGATTTGTGTCGTGTTCGATGACGTAGCACAATCACCTACACAGAAAAAAATCCTGGAAGACTACTGGTGTTTCTCACGTCCTAACAATATATCTGTTATTTTGTTAACCCAAACTCTCAGCATGAAGGTGCCCACCAATGTTCGAACAAATTCAACTCATTACATATTGTTTAAACCTCCAAATCAACGTGATATGAGACACATAAAAGATAATATATTCTCAGACGATATTGATATTAAAACTTTACTATTATCAGCCTGCACCCAACCTTATGATTATTTACTCGTTAACACAATGACTAAAGACCCTGAACGAAGATTTCTAAAAAATTGGTGTATCCATTTAAAACCAGATATTGTAAACCGAATTATTAATAAACAGTAAAAAACTTTATTACAAAAAATTATTCTTTAGTATCTAATATTAAAGAATAAGATAAGAAACTATGACAACCAACCACGTTAAAATTTATGGAGGGGGGAGGACTGTCGAGGGTTCTGGATGTGATGAAATGGAATTATTATTTCAAGATAATATTGAATTTAAACATAACGAGGACTATTACATCGGTCTGAGATTTTTTAATTTTAAAAATGCGTTTTTAAATATTAGTAGTTCTATTGGGAATAACAAATTTTACTACACCAACACGTCAGCCACTTCCCGGTCAATTACTTTTCCCGATGGCGCCTATACCTGGATTGATATCAACCGAGTCATCCAAAGACAACAATTGGCGGACGGGGATTACACAACGGACGCAACAAGTGGAGAAAAAACATATGACATTACCCTCGGAGTTCATAGTGCCCAGATGAGATTTGAGATGAGAGTTTCAACATCAGCTTCTGTAGATTTCACACAAAGCGACACATTCCGCGACCTACTTGGATGGGGAAGTAGTACATTGACTGATTTGTATAATATTGCGCCTAGTGTGCCTGCTATTGAGACGGTCGAGACTATCTTCCTACATTGTGATATGATTGACCACTCTTATTTTGGGTCTTCTAATAGTAATATTAAGGTGGGTACTGTTATGGAGAGTATACCCGTTCGAGTTCCCCCGTCTGCGATTCAACAGAACGGAGAACATCAACAGATTACTTATCTTCCAATGAAGAGACACTCAAAGATTCAAAGTATCAGATTTTGGGTCACTGACACTAATAATAATCGAGTCGGCGCTCTCTCTAATAATGAGTTTGCAATGGAACTACAATTTATGATTGTCCAATAATCTATAAAAAAAATTTTAAATAAAAAAAATTTAATATAACATATAAATAAAAAAAGATTTTAATTTTTCAAATATGGGTTGGCAAGAACACGACGAAAGAGAAAAATACCTGGGCTATGGCTCTTTCAATAAAACCATTAAAGCTGGAGTGAAAAGTGAGATTGGGAGGGCTATATCAAAGGAGGTCGCAAAAGGAGGAAAACAAATAATTAAAAAACAGATGGGCGGAATAGCTGATATTTTTAATTAAAAGATTTTAAAAAATCCTAGAAAAAAAATTTTAAATAAAAAAAATTTAATATAACACATAAATAAAAAAAGATAAAATTTTATCACTCATTTACTAAAAAAAATGGATTTGGACAGACAATTTCAAAGCCCCAACATTATTAATCGAGACATTGATGTGCGGGAGACACGAATTCGACCTGAAAACGCCTATTCACAAACTAGCGCTAACAGTGTTTATCGCTGGAATATCTCTGAAGGACCGGCCCTTCCAGGCGCCGCTTACCTAGACTGTGCATTTGTTTTCAAGGAATCAGATGGTTCAACAGATTTGGCGTCTTACTTAACCGGAACGGCCAGCACACATTGTGCACTTCGACCTGATTTCTTCAACTCGATTTTCCAAACGGCCAGGTGGGGCAACGATAGCTACTCAGAAACAGTGCATCTCAGTGACCATCACTGGGTAGTCAGTTGCATCGAAGATATGTTATTAAAAGACGCAGATACACAACAATCTACTAAAACTTACCCCCTCGATTATCCTAATGGTTTGATTAAGGTCGTAAAAGAAGCATTAACCTCAAACGACCAAGTAATTACCCCGAATAACACATTGGTTAAGGCGGGAGCAATCGCCTATTTACGCCTCGATATTCCAACTGGAATTTTCTTCAAAAATGCGGCATCACCAGTTGTTATCCCCAAGAATACGTATTTGGAATTAACCATTGCTTCACCAACACAAATGTTCATTCAATCAACGGAGAGTATTGCTGACAAGACACCTGTAATAAACTCAATTAATAGAATGGAACTCTGTATCGATTATCTCAAGGGAATCAAGGCCCAACAACATTATGAAGCTAATCTATTCAGAACTCAATTTGTTTCTGTCCCCAAGTTTGATACAAAGCGAATTACAGTTAGCGCTTCACAATCTCTAAGCGTATTCGAGCATAATATTAACTATTTGCCACATCACGTTTATATGGTTTTCGCTAGAGCGGATGCTGCAACAAAGAGTAATCGAATTTTTAATTTCGGAAATGTTGAAGAAACATATCTCACAATTAATAATTCTGAGCCCATTGGAAGAATCGATGGCGTTGTGTCGAACGCAGACAAGACCTCAATTTGGAATCAACTAAAAAAGGCAACCCGTCAAAATCTTGATAACACTGTTATTGAAAAGGGTGATATGTTGGATAGTCTTAATAGCGTAATTGATAATTATACATTTTACGCATTTCCGGTCAATAGCTATTTGGAAGCCCAGTCTGGAGCTGCCAATTTCGACCTCAGAATCCATTGTCGCTATAATTCAACAGCCTCTATTGCTTGCAACTGTTTCATTATTGCGGCTTATAATGCAGTTTTACGTATCGACCCCACTGGTAGAATTGAACGTATGGTTTAAAAAATTTTTTATAAAAAAAATATTGTAAGATAAAAAGAAAATATTATAATGCCTACTAAACGTAAGTCTGGACGCTCAAAGGCTAAACGTAAGTCTGGACGCTCAAAGGCTAAAAAAAGAATGACTAAGAAAACCTCCATAACGGTAGCAGTTGATAAAAAAGACATTTTAAAAAAATTGCTTATGAATTCAATCTGCCCAAGTCCAATTATTGAGGGTATTGAAGATATTTATAGAAATATATTCAGACCAACTGATGATATTGACGACCCTCAATTAATAATTTAAAAAATTTTTTATAAAAAAAAAATTAAAAAATATATTGTAAGATAAAAAGACAGAAAAAGAAAATATTATTATGCCTACTAAACGTAGAGTTGGAAGACCCCGCAAGCCTGGACGACCGAAGAAGCCCGGCCGCCCAAAGAAAAGAACGACTAGTAAACGTGCACCTGCAACAGTTAAGGGAGGTGGTGTTTTAGGAAAGTTGCTTGGAAATGCGATAGGGCAAACTGTTGAGGGCCTTGCAGGTGTTGTGGGATTAGGAACTCGTCGCGGTAGAGGTTCCTTGTATAAAAGTGGTCAAAAATATTATTAAAAATAAAAAAAAAAATATAACTCTATAATAAAAAATAAAAAAATGTTTGAAGAAAGACTAAAAATAACAACTGATAGAGCTAAAGAACGGCTCAAAAAAAACGTAATTCAAAAAACGACAACATCTCAAGGCACTGATGCTCCCATTGATTCACTATTTTCTCCTGTGGTAAGACCAACATTTTCTCAGGGCACTAATACCCCCATTGATTCGTTAAATAGAAAAAAAACACCTAAATTTTCTGGTATTAAACCAAAATATTATCAAATGCCTCTTTCAGAATATTTTCGTAAACAGTCTATTGTAAACCAGTATCATCAACCGAAAGTTAAAAACCAGTATCGACAACCTAAAGTTAAAAAAGCTAAAAAAACTAAGAAACATTCTACCAAATGGACAAAGTTTCTAGATATATCAGACCGTAGTTGGACTTGTAATAATCAAATTCCTAAAAAAGGAACTTCTTCATATCGTCAAATGAAACGTCAATATGCTGAATATGATAAAATGGGGTTATTAGTTTAAAAAAAAAATTAAAAATATAGCATATAATTAAAAAGAGATATGAATAAAAAACAATGTCCTCGATGTGGTAAGCGGTTTGTAAAATTAAAAAATCATAAAGTTTGTAAACCTACAGGTGGTGGTATTTGGGTAGGTCCTAAATACTTAATTGCTAGTCCTATGAAACGTGGAAATCCAAAATACGATATGAAAATGACGCTTGGAGGTCCTGACGGTCCTAAAAATCCATTTGCCCATAACGTTAGAAGAAGAAAAGGTGTAAATCCAAAATACGATAAAACAAAGGGTTATGGATTGACTCCCCACCAAAAAATATTAAAAGACGCGGTAGCCAAAGAACTTTGGGCTAATAAAAAAACATTAAAAAAATTCGCTTCGATGGCGTTTATGTAGTAAAAAAAATAAAAAATATAAAATATTATAATAAATTAAAAATGCAAAAAAAATATGACAAAGCACTTGGAGTGTCTGAATTGTTGGAAATAAAAAAAAAATTAAATTTACCATATGATGTAATTATCGAAAACGAAATAAATAAAAAATCATTGCCCGACGAAGCCATAATATTAATCGTTAGGAAAAATGAATATAGCGGCCACTGGGTTTGCATAAAAAAAATAGCAAATAAATCATATTTTTACTATGATAGTCTTGGTGTGATAATTGATGAATGTTTAAATGTATTTCTTGACGAATATGAATTTTTTTATAATGAAGAAAGACAACAAAAATCTGGGTCTTACTGGTGCGGGCATTACTGCGTGAACTTCCTAAATTACATAAATAAAATAGATAACCCAAGTATTAAACAATATCTTGAAAAATTTATTGATAAAGCCTATGACAGAAATGATAAAATAACTAAAGATGAATTTATTAAAATAATGAAATGCCTATAGGGCGTTCGAATAAAGATTCAAATAATGACATTGATATAATTAAAAAAATAATTTTTTTATAATAAATTATTATAAAAAACGTGATTTTCTTTTATTAAATTGATAATAAAAGAAATAATTATTTAGGCATTTTTTAAAGTGGATTATACCCGAACGCGTGAGTCGAAATACCGTCTGCACATATGAATCGTTTATCGTCATAGGCACTGAGACTTGTTTTATTTATATTCTCTCGAAATATTATATGTTTCGTGCTACGAAGACAACTAAAATTCGCCATCTGCTCTTTTCGTGATTCCAAACATTCGACATAATTTTGATATCTTATATTTTTCTTAGTGAAGGCTTTTTGAACCCCTTTAGCAACACATTTATGTTTATTTGTATCTAAATCAGTAAATATTTCATATGAATACATTTTACTACGTAATCCACAGAAATTTGTTATCACACCCTCAGGGACCTGGTCCGAAAATTTACCCGGAATTTTTTTATTTTTATCATTCCATAATCTTCTCAGTGGTTCGTATACTTTATGATGCTCTTCGTCGTGTTTATACTCTGAAAAATCATAATAATGCTCGTTGGATTTCATATCCTCATAAATATCTTCTGTATGAACTCTGTAGATATATGAATCTGTATCAGTTTGCATCATCTTAATCCGGTCTCCATACGTCTTTTTCATTACATTATAATGAAAATCAGCCATATGAATTTTACTTAAGTCCAAAATACTCACCCCCATATAGATTGGTTTATCTAATTTTATTTCTGCTCGTGACATATGAATTCCAACAAGATTTTCATTAAAAACCACGCTTGTTTTAAAATTTGGTTTAGATACTAATTTGTTATATTTTTTAATATTATTATTTACTAATTTAAAATCAATTCTACGTCGTAAATTCTCACAACTTTTACCAAAAATAGAATTATTGGCAAGTTTGTAAAAATTCTTTTCAAAATCATTTTTAGCTTTCTTTCGTAATTCAGTATTCATCATAATATATTCTTTTAACCAATCGCTCTCTTTAAATGTAATAACACGATGAATTTTCTTTAATTTTAATCCCTGTTCTAAAACCAAATTCAAATATTTGTAATGAAGTTTATATTTATATTTATCAGTAAGGCTACAAATTAGTTTTGGGACATTTGATTTTTTATTCTCAAATCTTTCAATAAATTCCTTTTTATCAATACCTTTACGAATAAGACCTGTGTATTTTATTTCAATATTTAATAAATCTTGTAATTTATAAGTATCTTCCATCTTTTTATGAATAGCTTTTCTACACTTTATTTTCATATCTTCTCGATATTTTGTTAGTTCTTTATAATACATAATATTTTTCTGATAATCTGATAAATCCTTATTATTTACTTTTTTTGTTTCAGCACAAAGCGGATAATCATCGTGGGTCTTATGTAAATTTCTTGAATATTCAATATCCACTTCTAAATAACAGGGTTGTTCACATTTATTATTTTTTATAATATTATTATGTAAATTTTGTATTTCTGTATTATCCATCCATTTAAAATCTGATACAGGTAAATCATCTACCATTGCATATCCGTATAAATTTACAGCATCTTTATAAATTATATAACAAGGATTTTCAGGATTTTTACCATCTTCATTAATATATTTATTATCAGCAGTAGCGTGTCGGTGTATGGTGCCGCTCAACCCCCCTCGTAATGCCTGTTCGAAAAACAAATACATATTTGGGTCATTCAATAAATCCATTTTAACTCCTGTTTTTAACAAGGCTGCGTCGAACGACAACCCTGGTAAAGATACATACCTGGGGCCATCTAATTTATAATGTAGCATTGTTAGACTTCTAAAACTTTCGAATACATCTGCTAGTAAACAAACATCTAATCGTAAATAGTGGTCGTGATAATCTTTAAATGTTTTACATTCTAAAAATTCCCAATCATCATTAGCTTTTTTATATTCTGTTTTTGTTAATCCTTTATCTGATAATTTACTATAAAAATCTTCAATATCAGGTAATCTTGTTTTCTTTAAACAATCCTCGCTAGTGAACCACTCATATGGAAAATGGCCTTTCTTTCGTAAATGAGATAATGGAATATTATATTTTTCATATTCTTTTTCAGTTATAGAAAAATCATCTAATCCTTCAACTAGCTTATCTAGCGAACAAGCCATAAACTGATAAGAATCTAAAAATTGTATATTATTCATTGAAAAACAAGCATATTTCTCACTAGAATTTGGAATACAAGATAATTCTACGTTTTCAATCAATCCAATTTTCTCGATTAATAAATGTGCGTCGAAAGCTCTCAGATTATGAAAAACTACTGGTAATTTAAACTGGTAATTGGAACATTTTGCACAAGTCGAACCTAAGTATTCTCCGGAAATTTCGTCATATCTTTCATAAAATGATTTTACTTTTTTTGTTTTCTTATCAATATTATCTGTTTTACATAAATAACAGGATGTGGTATTTTTATGTTTGGCTTTACTTAAAATATTGTCTCTATCTTTAACATTTTCTATCTTATCTCTCAAATCATTATATATTGTCAATAATCGTTGTAAAAATTTCTCTGCACAATCTCTTCCAACGATTAGTTCAGTATCTTTTGTTTGAGATGGGTCATTACGACATACTAATTTAAATCCACACGATATTGTAGTTAATCTAGCTTCTTTATCCGTAAATGGATTCTCAGGATTATTACTACATATATCCATTGGTTCATTCAATGTTTCAAAATCTGAATACACAATATATGGTAATTCTATTTTATTTTTATGATTAGTAAATTCTAATTTAGTATCTTTTTCGGGCATATTAATCTTTTGGGCTATTAAACAATATTCTGAATGTTCAATCAATAAATCTTTTCTACAAAATCCGTGCATACAACGTCTACAAAAATATTTTTTTCCTTTATGTTTAGATATTTGACCGCCGCACAAAGTATTAAAATCTGTAATTAAACTAAAATGTTTATTATAAATAAATAAATCCAATGGTTGTAATAATTCATTATCTTCTGAAAATATTGAATCTGATATATTTATATTGGTAATACTTTTATCTGTTTCTGTAAAAACATTAATAGTTCTATTGATTATCTTTTCAAATCTAGGAATATCTTTAATATGTAATGGGAAATCTATCTTTTTAGTTTTACATTGTTTTAAAATACTAGCAAATTCTTCTTTAACTCCTGGAATTTTAATATATTTAGAAACCCGATGTTTATTTCTTTCTTGAGGATATTTACTGGCAAAATAACACCATATTGAACAATAATCGTCGTTATTCTTAATGTTGACAACGCATTTTTTATCTCTAACAAATCTAGGTAATTCACCAAAATAATTTCCTGCTCTTGAATTTTTAGGTTTATATTTATGTGTTCTTACAATAGTTTGAATAATCCAAATTGGTAAAAAATCGCTCGCCCCCGGGGTAAATTGTGCAATATTTTCATCGATAGCTTTCATCCTATCATCAAAACCTTCTTCATTAGTCATAAATTGTCTAACTGCTGTTCTAGTAGAAAAATGAATAACATTTGAAGTAAAGAAACGTTGCATTCTAGCACCGGTATTTTTTTGTTGAAAAAGAATTTCAATATTTACCTCAGCTTTAACAGCCCAGCCTCTCCTTAAATTGGAAAAACCATCATTAAGAAGAATATCTCTTATTTGCTCTCTTCTTATATCTCCATAAAATTCTACGGATGGTGCTGTTAAATCCTCAATTTCATCAGGAGCAATTCTCTCTATTATTGGTGTTTCTATTATAAGACCTCCAAAATCCACATCTTCTTCTTTGTCAGCGCGATTTTTAATGCCTGATGATATATTCGATAATAAACCATAATCGCTTCCCTTTTTAAGTTTTCTTGATACCAGTAATTTGAGTATAGCAGCTTTTTTAAATGTTTGTGGTATTTTTAATAATGTTTTTAACCCTGTTTGTCCTCTTTGTTTTATCCGTGTAGGGTGATATGTCTCTCTTTCCTCTTCGTCTAAAGCAGATGGTACAAAATATTCCAGTTTATATTCATCATTTAGTAAGGGTGTGTCATTATCAAAAAATTTTTCAATTTTATGTCGTGCTATTTCCAATGGAGTATGAACAGGAATACTTTCGTTAATACCTGGATATGCACTAGAATATTGTTGCAATTTTTCGGTTTGACTTGGTCTAGAACCACCATATTTTCCGTGTAAATAATCTGCAGAGGCTGCATAACTTCTGACATCCGAAGGAATACCCTCTTTTTTTCTAAAGGCCCACCATAAATTCGTAGCTCTTAACTCTCGAAATAAATTTATATAGTCATCCCGATGAGCCATCCTTTATTATAGAAAAATATTTTCCAAAAATAAAGTAAGTATTTTTTAAAATCTATATTTTTAAAAAATATTTTCAATTTTATTTTAAAATCTATATTTTATCACTTCTTAAAATTTATCTTAGCTATCTTTTGAATATAATCTTGATATTGAGGTCTTAAAGTTGGATTTTCCAGGTCAACAATATTAGTTTTGGTGTAATCATTATTATTATTGTCAAATAACACAACATCCGCCTGAACTAATTTAAAGATATAGGTTTTTGAAGTATCATCGTTAATAATTATCGAATCAAAATTGATAATAAAATCTTCAATGCCGTGATAGGTGCTTGTGTAATTACATCTTGACGTAGAACGGCTCATAAACTGGTTATAATTACTTATATCTAGTAGCATAATATTATTTTTAGTAAGGTCTAAAGTATCAGAATCACCAGTCAAAGCATTAGAAATTTCGATAAGCTTTAAATCCTCAGATTCAGCATTCAATTGAAGGCGGGCATAATTTATTCCATTAATGACTTCAGTCCCAAGCACTAAGTGAATTTTCCTAATATATACCAATAAAGGATATTCAACTCCTGCAGGCTTGTATTTTATGGATTGCCTTCCTCCAATGGGGTCATATATTAAAATTTTGTTGGTCTTAATATCCACTATTTTATGTGGAACATCCGTGGTAGCATCGACTTTGTCTTCTTTTTTCACTGGTTTCACCATCTTTAAATATATAAAATATTTTTTTAAAAAAAAATGAAAATTAATTTTTTTTAATAATATCTTATAAAATGATTCTCACTTTGAAACAACTGTCTGCTCAAAAAGCTATCAATAGTCCTGAAATCCAAGATTATATTAATCTTCTGGATAATAACAGGTCTACCATCCTCGGAAAACGTCGTCGCCCTTATCACAGAGCTCATAATATTTTACCAGCCGATGTTTGGAATATTTTATCGAAATGTCTTTGGTATAATTATGATTATTGTTTAAAGATGGTTAAGAAAGACGGCCTTCATATTTCGAATATAAAAGTTAATCCCACTATTGAATTATTCACAGAAGCTTGTAAACAAAATGGATTTGCTATTAAATACATTGATAATCCTAATGATGAGATTTGTTTAGCCGCTGTTAGACAAAACGGACATTCATTATGGTATATTGAAGACCAAAAAGAAATATATTGTGAAGCTGCATTACAAAATACTATGCATGCTATTCAGGAAATACGAGCCCCCACTAACATTATGATAATAAATTCTATAAAGATGTATGTTAAAGCTAGAATGGATGAATATGATGATTAAAAAAATAAAAAATATTATTATTAATAAATAATAATAAAAATATATTACATATATAAAGGAGGGAAAATGAAAATTTACGGTGTTTTCGAATATCAAGAAGACCGAAACAAAAACGTAGTTATAGAAGAAAGTTATACTCCCATTGAATTTTTTAGAATTAAAGAAGATGCATATAAATGTGCTTTTAAAAACAGTGTTGAATACTTGACTGAAGATAAAGATTTGTTAGTTCATCTAACAGATTATCTTAAAGAAAGAGACATAAGTTGTAATGAAAATGAAAATGAAAATGAAAATGAAAACTGTAGTTGGTGTCTGAAAATGGAAATTATAGAAGACTTTTATCGGCTTGAAGATATTGTTGAAACAGTAGATGAGAAACCATTAACATATATTATAAAAAAATTTAGTGTTTAAATTTAAAAAAATAAAAAAAAATTAAAAAAAAATAAAATAATATTTTGTATATATAAAATATTATGAATCGCGCTGACAAAGAAGGAATGATACTGTTGGATATTGAACAAGAATTTATGAATAATACCCGCAAAAAAATACTTAAATGCTATTGTGGATTAAATTATGACCCTAGAAATAAAATGGAGCATATTAACAATGAAAAACATAGGAAATTCTTTGATAACCATCTCGATAGAATATTTGAAGTATTCTGGAGAAATAAGAATAAAGTATAAATTGCTAATTTTATAAATAAATATATACTTATAAAATTAATTTTTTAACAATCAAATTCAGTATTTTCAGCCCATTCTAACCAGTATTCGATTTTTTCGTGGTAAACAGTTTCATTAATCAATAAATCTCTAATTATTTTATTATTAATAGTTTTTAAAACATCACATAATGAGTCATAATCATCTTCGGTATTAATCCAAGTATGGATGTGACTACAGAATCCATCAATATCTTTAGTTAATTCGATACCTTCTTCCATAATACTTTTTAACATTTTAATATACCATTTTTCAGTTCCAATGTTTAATTGGTCATAAGGGTCATAAGATAGGACCCTTAAAATATTAATTGGAAACATAACGTCATAGTCATCAGCT
>Ga0233414_10000274_pt1 | contig 21758 bp, 30 predicted proteins | sample Na_anoxic_10_MG_FD_189020 | JGI IMG/M metagenome (GOLD analysis project Ga0233414, IMG submission 189020) | Seawater microbial communities from Saanich Inlet, British Columbia, Canada - Na_anoxic_10_MG | ecosystem: Environmental > Aquatic > Marine > Inlet | place: Canada: British Columbia... | reverse complement strand
ACTCCCGGGGCTGCACGTGTCGCTGCGGGAGGCTGGGCTATTCAGCAATAAGCATATTCCCCGCGAGTACCTACGGGCATCGGCTGCACAACGTGTGGCGTTGCTTCAGGGGTTATGTGATAGCGACGGAACGTGTGCCCACGGTGGCCAGATCGAATTTACGAGTACTCTACCGCGTCTCGCTGGTGGCGTTACGGAACTGCTCAGGACGCTCGGCATTAAGCCCCTCGTTCGAGAGGGAATAGCCACACTGTACGGACGAGAGATAGGCCCGAAGTGGCGGGTGCGGTTCTACGCCTACGACGACGAGCCGGTGTTTCGCTTGTCCCGGAAGCGCGAGAGGCAGAAGCCGCGACCGACAAAACCCACAAGGGCTCGCAACCGGCAGATTGTGCGATGCGAGCCAATCAAATCCGTGCCCGTCCGGTGCATAGAGGTAGATTCGCCATCACGTCTCTACCTTGCCGGCGAGTCGATGATTCCGACACACAATAGTCCCATGGCAGCCGCCGTCGGTGGTTACTTCCTGGCGGCTGATGGTGAGCAAGGCGGGTTGGTACTTTCAGCGGCGTCGGCACGCGAGCAGGCGGCCATCGTTCACGGACACGCGCTGAACATGATCCAGGCGTCGGAGTCATTGGACCCACGGTGCAAACTGAATCGGTCGAACAATCAAGTCACGTTCGAGCATCCGGACCTATTCAAGCACGCTCGCAACATGGAGCGGACGCCGGCGAACAACGTCTACAAGTCGATCAGTTCTGACGCTGGACCCCAAGAGGGACGAAATGCGAACTGTATCATTGCCGACGAGTTGCACGTATGGCACGGCCGGAAGTTATGGGACACGTTAGAGTATGCGTGTGAGACCCGGGTATCGCCGTTGTTCTTCATGATCTCGACGGCCGGCGATGACGAGCAATCAGTATGCTTCGAGCAGTACGAATACGCCAAGGATGTGATGAGCGGACACGTCCGGGATATCGGGTTCCTGCCGTACATTCGGGAGGCAGATAAAGAGGACGACTTCGACGACCCCGAGACATGGCGGAAGGCCAACCCGTCTTTCGGTGTGACGATCACTGAGACTCGATTCCGGGGTATGTGGGAGAAGGCGAAGCGCACGAGTAACGCGGCGGTGGCCTCGTTCAAGCGGTATCGGTTCAACATTTGGGGCACGGTTGCGGACCCGATGATCGATCCGGATGCGTGGGACGACTGCTACGAAGCGTATACGACTGAGTCGTTATTCGGCCAGCGTTGCCACGGCGGGCTCGATCTGTCGAAGTCGCTGGACATGACGGCATTTAACTTGATGTTCCCCAGTGACGAGGGCATGCGGCAACTGTGCTGGTTCTGGTTGGCCGAGGAGCAATTCGAGCGGAACAAAGGGCGGGTGCCGTATCAGGATTGGGTTGATGCCGGGTGGTTGGATATCTGCCCGGAACAGACGATCGATTATGACATGGTGATCGAGCGTATTATCTGGGCGGCGGAACAGTACCAATTGACGAGCGTACGGTTTGACCCGTGGAAGGGTGAGGTGGTTGTTCCACGGCTGACGACGGCTGGCATTGACGCGGTGGAATTTCCCCAGCAGCCTAAACCGTTTGCCGGGCCCACGTCCGAGTATGAGGCGATGGTTTTGAAGAGGACGTTGCACCACAACGGCAACGACTGCTTAACGTGGCAGTCTCGGCATGTGAAGTGCAAGACGGATACCAATAACAACATTCGCCCGGTGAAGGGATCCCGGGGCGACATTCGGACGATTGATGGCATAGTGGCGGGCATCATGGCGCTGGACGGTACAATGAGGGAGCCCGTCGTCGGCAAGAGCTTCTACGCAGAGAACGAACTGGAGGTGACTGGTGGGTGAGACTCAACAACTAGAACCGGGGATACCCTTGCCGGTCGTGTCGGCGGTTAGGTCGCTAAAGGTGTCCCCAGGGGACACGATAGTGCTGGAGTGTGCTCGTCAGGTAACGGGTGCAGAAAATACGAAGCTTTATCGACACTTGGAGTCAATGTTCCCGGAGCAAAAGATAATGATCCTGTGCGATGGACTCACAATCAGCAAAGTGGTCAAGTCATGAAACGACGTAGATTTCTTCAGTCGGTTGGCGCATTGGCTGCCGTGCCCTTCGTGGGTCGTAAGCCTGTCAGTGCCCCATCACAGCGGACGCCTCGCTGGCGATGGCAAGTAGGCAAGTGGCAAGCATCAGACGTGAACCACAATAATCGGGTGTGGAAGTCGCGTGCCCTTATTACGCCTGTGGAATTTCAGGCACTCATTGCCGCCCAGCCTGGCGTGAACTGCGAAGTTTTCTGCGGGAAATCGCCGGGACTCAGTTCCATCGTTACGCTCAAGGGTGGACCGGCGGATGGATGGGAGGGCGAATTGGCTGACTGTGTTTCCCATCTAGACGTTCCGGTAATGAATCACAGAAGGCTCACTCACTACCGCTATACACGGTCTCTGTCCAATCCTCTGATTATGGGGTGAGGGAGCATGAGTCCATGCAGATACAAGGAAGTCATCGAAGTTTACGACACCGCCCCCTGTACGCTCAACGGCAAGCCCGGTGTGGTATTCCTGGACGGCTGCGGATGGTTTCTGCAAGACAGGCAAGCCCCAGTAACCATAACGGCTGTGCGAGACCCATTCGGAATTCCATTGAAGAACAGTGCCGGGCAACAGTTCAATCCGCTGTTGCTGGTCGTGGACGACCGAAACTGAGGGGAGTGAATCATGTGGAACCCATTTAGGAAGCGGCCGAAAATTACCGACTCCACATGGCAGAATGGACCGCTATCCTGACGTTTGCGATGCTACTGAAACAGACAAACATGCAACTATGCCAACCGACCAACCACTAAGCTACGATCAATTAGCAAGCATCGCCCTGGCGGTGTATATGAAGCAAGGCTTCAGGGGTTTGCCGGTTGGCCTTTTTGCAACTTGAAACTCGAAAGGTAAACCGTCCATGCCAGCAATTCAGATATCGATTAAGTGCCGAGCAGTATTCGAGTACCCGAGCTTCAGCCCCGGGCTCTGCACTTCTACGCCCGGCTTGACCTTGACGGATACCCGCACCGATGACTTGATGGCGTCGTTTGCTCTCTGCCTGGACGGTAACACACCGTTTACGATTATGGATCAACTCTGGCGTGCTGGCGTACGGCCTAGTGAAGATGTCGCCGATCGGTGGGGCCCCATGGCAAAACTACTGGAGGCATCCGACGACCGGCCGACAGTGGAAGAGGCAACGAATGCCCTGGTAGCGGCACTGCGTATCTTGACGCAGAAGGGAAACGCACCGTGCGAATAGGAAAAATCAGTTCATCTGCCAAAGCAGACGAGAGGCGATTTGTTGCCGCTTTCCGTAAGGCAGTCCGTGCGATGCGTAAATTCTCTTGCTGGCCGTGAACCTTTACCGAGTGAGTGAGGAAGCAATGAGAGCTGACACAGTAAACAGAATAACCAGAGCACTTCGGAATGTACTATTTATCGTAGGTGTGTGCCTCATGGTCGGCGGGACGGCGACTCAAAGTGTGTCTGCTGCGATCATTGTGCTAGGCACCTTGTGTACAGCGGGGGCGGTCACGGGGATGTGGCTAAAGCGAGGGTAACTATGTTCGATACGATTCTCGGAATGGCAACGGATCCGGTTCCCCGGGCGCCGACCGACGACTTTTGGTACACCGGCATAGGCACGTCTACCCGTTCGGGCGTGAACGTGTCGGAAGAAACCGCCATGGCCTTCGTGACGGTCTATTCGATTGTGGCCAAACAGGCCAAGACGATGGCCACGCTCCCGTTAGACGTGGTGGAGAAACGCGGTGCCGAGCGGATTCCGACCGACCACTGGCTAGAGGACTTGCTAACCGGGCAAGCCAATCCCGAGGCTACGGGCATGACTGTCCGTGAAACTCTTTGGGCGAATCTGGAATTGTGGGGCAACGCCTATGCGGAGATCGTGTGGTCATCCGACAGGCTTGAGGCGATGGAAATCATTCCGTTGCAGACACGATACGTCACAGTTGGCAGAGGCGGAGACGACAAGTTGTCGTACAAGTACGCTGAGCCGGGGAAGGATACTAGGTATCTTCCGGCAAGCCACGTGTGGCATATCCCCGGATTGTCCTTCAACGGGATCACCGGACTGTCTCCGATTGGATACAACAGAGAGGCCGTCGGGCTGGGGATAGCAACGGCCACGTTCGGGTCGAGCTTTTTCAAGAACGGTACATGGGCCGGCGGATGGGTTGAACGGGATCCGGATGCAACACCCGGCGTGGGTGAACTGAGCCGGGAAAACGGGCTGAAGTTGGTAGCCAGTATTGAGGACAAGCTAAAGGGGGCCGAGAAGGCGTTTAGCGTGTTTCTGTTGCGGGAGGGCATGAAGTATCACCAGACTACGACTATGCCACTGAAGGATGCCCAGTTCATTGAACTCCGAAGATACAACCGGGTAGACTTGTGCGGGATTTGGGATATGCCCCCGAGTCTGATACACGACCTGACGGACGGCACTTTCAACAACACGGAAGAGCAAGGGCGGATGTGGGTGCGAGATTCACTTCGCCCCCGTGCGGTGCGATTCGAGGCGTCAGCAAAGGCCCGATTCTTTCCGAACGAGCCCTTGCACCTTCGCCACAACATGAACGGCTTGCTGCGGGGCGCGTTCAAAGACCAGATGGAAGCCTTCGCGACCGGTCGCCAATGGGGGATCTTCAACGTCAACGAATGTCGCGAATTGCTGGAACTGAACCCCGTGCCGGGCGGCGAAGAACGCTTGACGCCGCTGAACATGGTGGCGCTAGGAGCGGAGCGGCTGGACGTGGTGACGTTGCCGAAAGAGAACGAGCAGGCGTTACTGGCGGTCGACTCGGCTGAGGAAACGCTTGCACTGTTTCCCCCTATTGCCGCCGACTGCGGAACCCGGATAGCCAACCGCGAAATCAGGGCAGTCGAGAGCAGTTATCGCAAGCGGGTTGTGAAGGAAGAGGATGTTGAGGGATTCAAGGCGTGGGTTGATAAATTCTACACCGAGCAAGTCACACACTTCCGAGACGCGGTGGCTCCGATGGTGAAAATGTTTCAGACGGCAGCCAATCATTCGGCTGTCGTGGACGCTGCGGGGATGGCCGAGGCGTACGCAAACGCCGAATACGATACCGTCCTCGCGATGCTGGAACAACCGGGCGGCGTGCCTACGCTGATCGAGAAGTGGAAAGAACAAAAGGCTCAGTCAATAGCCGAAGGGCTGTTGGGGGTGTTTCGCAAATCGCTTGGAGGTAGTGACGATGGCTAGTCTTGGAACCATAAACTGTAACGTGAATATCAGCGGGGAAGCGAAGGACGCACAGATGAACGAGACCATACGGGCAATGGCGGATCGGATGCAACGGAGCGTATGGGCGATGGAACCCAACGCGCTGATGAGCATGATACACCGATTGGCGGTCATCCCGGACATGGAGGCCGAGCCACCGGACGCTGATATCATATCGGCGGCCCCGTCCTGTAATATGGCCAACGTGCCCCGGTTGCCGAAGGTCAAGGGCAGTGTGGCTGTGATTCCGATCTACGGGGCAATCGCTCAGCACAGGGGTGGCGACTATTGGGCCGACGCCTATACTGAGGACATCGTCCGCATGGTGGCCGGGGCGATGAATGACGATCGGGTGGGAGCGGTGGTCGCCGCGATCGATTCTCCTGGCGGCGTCGTGTACGGAGTTGCGGAGGCAGCGGGTGCCATCCGTGGGTTCCGTGGGCAGGGCAAGCCGCTCTACGCCGTGGGCAAGGGGATGGTGGCCTCTGCGGGGTACTGGCTCGCGTCGGCCTTCGACAAGATATTCATGCCGGCCAGCGGCGAGATCGGGTCTATAGGTGTTTGGTGTGGCCACGGCGATATGTCGAAGATGTACGAGGACGCGGGAATCAAAGTTACGCTTGTTTCGTCTGGCAAATTCAAGACGGAAGGGAACCCGTTTGAGCCGTTGCCCCCGGAAGCAGAGGAAGAGATGCAACGCTCCGTGGACGAATACCACACGATGTTCAAAGCTGACGTAGCTCTCGGGCGTGGTACCTCGGTCAAGGATGTGGCGGAGAACTACGGCAAGGGCCGGTTACTGACAGCGGAAGCTGCGAAAAAGGTGGGCATGATCGACGGGATTGCTACGGTGGACGAGGTGATTGCCGGTATCATGTCGCCGGCGAAGAAGGGCTCGCGGTTGGCGACGGCCGCGGCGGCGTTGGGGTTAGCTGGGATTGAATAGCGGGGAGAAAGAACGTGAGAGAATACCAGAATGTCGAAGTAGAAGTCGTGAAAGAGCGAGAGTGCGTGCTCTTCAAGTGCGACCTCTGCGGGGCGCTGGCCGATGATCCTAAAGATGGTCTGTTTGAATGGGGAAGCGTCGGGACATCGTCGGGGAGCTTGGGCTGGCAGTACACGATAGACGGCGAATGGAATCCTGAACACCTTGATCTATGCTGGGACTGTGCTAATCAGATTGGGGAGACGATTAGGTTTCACCCGATGGACCTGCTCGCTCTAATCAGGCAGAGATGCAACGGTCGAGCCGGATAGTATTGAATAGCGGGGAGAGAAGATGGAAACCGAAGAACGCAAATCAGGTCTCGTGGTGCCAAAACAGAAACCCGAGCCGCCACCGAAGCAGTACGGCCCGCTGGAGTTGACGGATACCGACAAACGCGAGCGGGCAAAGGTAGCCTTACGAAAACTGTGGACGGTAGCCGGGCTGGAATGCCCTTGCGGCATCCTTTTCATATCGGAGGAACGCAAGATTCAGCTAGCGGCCCGGGAATGGGCGTGGAAAATGCGAACCTTTTCAAGCGGGAGAAAGAAAATGACTGACCAAACAGCGGACGCATTCAACGCATGGATGGACGACTACACCAATCACCCGGAGCTATTCAACCGCGAGTGGCAGACGGTGGGCAAGTACTTGGCGGAACGCAACGGCGGGGAGACTCCGTCGTATGGAGCCCACGCGGCCGAGACGCTCCAGCAGTACATTGACGGCCACCGAATAGGGAAGCCTAGCGGCGTCTCGCCACCGCCACCGCCGAAAGGATGACCAATGCCAGACCTAACCGCACGCCAGGGCCAGACCCTCGTAATCGTCCGCCAGTACATCGGAGAGCACGGCTACGGGCCGTCCGAGCGGGAGATAGCAGAGTCAATGGGGATCGGACGGCATAGCGTTAGGCAACACCTGACGGCCCTTGAGAGGCAGGGATTGATTGAGCGAATTCCAGCCCAGGCTCGATCGATTCGAGTATGCCAACCAATGGCGTAGGCTGTTACCCACTATCGGAAGGGCGCCAAATGGTTATATAGACAGGGGATTGACGGAGCGGTAGGATACGGACTGAACAATTCATAGAGGCGTCTGACCGAAACCGGTAGCTAAGTTCTATCGCACCGGTCAGACGTAACGAAGCAGAGGTGACTCGCAAAGCCGGGCACCGAACTTCTTGACGGTTTCTCAAGTCTCACACTTGAGCCGTCGGGGGTTTCGGTGCCCGACTTTTTTGTTGCGCTCCCACGTCCTGGCGGCAAGGAGCGTAACGATGAAAGTAGACATCCAAGCACTGGCGAAGGAGCGGAAGGAAGCGATTGCTGCGGGGCAAGCGATCTGCGAAGCCGCGAAAACAGCCGGTGAAGACCTGACCGACGACCAGCTTGCCGAGGTTCAGGTTCACGTTGCCAAGGCCGACGAACTCAAAGGCAAGATTGAAGCGGCCGAAAAGAGAGCCATCGCACAAGCGGCGATGTTCACGGCTCTTGACACCGCTGGCGAATGGGACGCATCACCCCAGCAGCGGATCACGGCTCCGGTAAACCCCAACCCGGTATCCAATCCGGTCATCACGGGCGGCCGGGACGCGGAACGGTTTTCAAGTTTCGGCGAGCAACTGAACGCCATTTGCCAAGCAGACTCGCCGGGCGGAAAGGCCAACCTGGATCCACGACTGCTGGGGCTCCAGGCGGCTATTAGCGGCTCTGGCTCTACGGTCGCCTCGGACGGCGGTTTCCTCGTTCAGGATGACTACGCGAACGAGATTCTGAAGCTAGCCCATTCGGGCAGCGAGATCGTTAGCCGGGTCCGCAAGATTCCGATCAGTGCGAATTCCGATGGACTCACGATCAACGCCATTGCCGAGACAAGCCGCGCCTCTGGCTCTCGTTGGGGTGGCGTCCAGGTCTACCGTCTCGAAGAAGGCGGCCAAATGACGAGCAAGAAGCCCAAACTGCGGCAAGTCAAGTGGGAACTCAAAGACCTCTGCGGTTTGTGGTACGCCACGAACAAGCTATTGCAGGACGCTATCGCCATGCAGTCGGTAGCCGAACAGGCGTTCTCGGAAGAGATTGCGTTCGTGGTGGAAGACGAAATTATCAACGGCGACGGTGCGAGCCAGATGGCCGGAATCTTGAATTCCAAGGCATTGGTGAGCATCACAAAGGAGAGCGGCCAAGCGGCTACCACGTTGGTGAAGGAGAATATCGACAAGATGTTCGCCCGCTGTTGGGCGCCGAGTCGCAAGAACGCGGTGTGGCTGATCAATCAGGACGTCGAGCCACAACTGTTTTCGATGACTCAGGACGTCGGAACTGGCGGCGTGCCGGTCTACTTGCCGCCGGGCAACAACATCTCTGGTGCCCCCCACGGAATGCTCTACGGGCGTCCGGTAGTGCCTATCGAACACTGCCAGACGCTTGGCACTAAGGGCGACATCGTCCTGGCCGATCTGAGTCAGTACATCATGATCGAAAAGGGAGGCGTTCAAGCGGACTCCTCGATTCACTTGCGGTTCGATTACAACGAGACCGCCTTCCGGTGGGTCATCCGTAACGACGGCAAGACCCCGTGGAACTTGCCTCTCACCCCGGCCCATGGCACCAACACCCTGGCGCCGTTCACCGCCCTTAACGCTCGCGCCTAGTCGCAGAAGGAGAACCGATACAATGTCTCTTCCCAACCTACCGGAAGGCTACAAGATTGTGAACGTGGCGCCGTCCCAGGCGGCTACCGCTGTCACGTATGACGTAATCTGCTGCAAGAACGCGAAGAAAGTATGGTTCGTGATCACGCAGCTTTACGTGGCCGACACCGACATTACGTTTTCGCTCGTAGAGGCTACCGACGTGGCGGCCGGAACAACCAGCGCAGTCACAAAGGCGTTGCCGATCTGGTACGACGTCGACGTGGCGGCGGCGACTACGGGCGCGGCCGCCACCACCGAGATCGACAACATGACGCTGATCACCAGCGGTTCGTCCCACCAGATGAACACGGGCGCCGGCAAAAGTCAGATGTGCGTCATTGAATGGGATCCGATGAAGCATACGGCCGGATACGACTGCATCCAACTGGCCGACACCGGTGGAAACGCCAGCAACTACGTCACTGCGATCGCGATGATCGAAGTAATGTACCCGCAGGCAACTCCAGACTCCGCCGTAATCGACTGAGGCCCCTGATGTTGTTTGTAGTCACTGGAATACCGCGTTCCGGGACGCGATACGCATCCCGACTAATGGTCGCTTTGGGTCTTCCGTGCGATCACGAGAAGACCCTGCGACCATGTACGCCGGTCGTGAACGTGGCGAGATGGCCAACGCTTGACATTGGAGAAGCTAGCTGGATGGCGTGGAGTCAATTGCCTGTGATGGTTGGCCATCGTGTGCCGGTGTTGCATGTGATACGCAATCCGTGGGACGTGATCGATTCACTGGCGAATCGTAACCAGATCATCAACCCGATGGCGAGCAATCAGTCGAGCTTGCAAAGTGTTCGTGAGCTTATCGACGCATTCTTGCCCGACGTTTTCGGTTATTCGGAGCGTGTTGACCGTGCAACGGCACTGGTGCTCGGTTGGCACGACTTGATTGTGTCACATGTACCCAACCGGTTTCAGTTCCACGTTGACCGACTGGACGCGGCTGCGGTCCGTGGCATAGTGAACTACATAGGGGCAGACGTAGGCGACACCACAATAGTCACCGCCCTTGCCGAAGTCAGCAAGTCGACAAACGAGGGCTACACGCTCGACGCCATCCCCGGCATTAGCAATCCCATCGCAGCGAAGTGGATTGCGGAATACGCCAAGGAACAAGAGTGCGATCGTATCACGACGTGCAAGATTCGCGACGTCGCCGCACGTCAGACTCCCGAAGAACTGATCGAACGAATGGCCCCGGAACTAGTCGAACGGGTCAACACCTACGCCGATTCGTACGGCTATCCAACCTATCAGGCAGCGTGCCTAGTGTAATCACCATCGTTAACAAAGGACAACCCCGAGATGGATACTCCACTTTTCTCACGCAAACAGTCGGGCGGGATGTTTACAATCTTGGACCGAGAAGAATTCCCAGCCGGTAAGATCTGGTGGGTGGATTCGACCAACACGACCAATGGGGCCGATTCGGCCGGCTACGGACAGAATCCCGACGCCCCGTTCCTTACGTGGGTCTACGCCGAAACGGCGGCTAGTACCGACGATACTATCTTTCTGATGCCAGGCCACGCGGAGACCATTGGGTTGACAGGCGCGGCGGCCATCACGCTGGACGTCGCGGGCCTCAAGACGGTCGGGCTCGGTGGCCAGACCAGACGACCGCAGATTCTTATTGACGGCTTCGCGGATACCTACATCTCCGTGACTGGAGCCGATACGGTAATCGAGAATGTCGACTTTGAGTCAGGGCATGCCGACATTGCCAAGGCGATCAACGTGGCGGCTGCGGGGTTTGAGCTTCGCAATTGCCGGTTTGAGGAAAACACGACCGCTGAGAACTTCCTGATTCACGTTCTGACAACGGCAGCCGCCGATGACATGGTTATCGAGGGGTGCATGTTCACTGGCATCGACGCCGCGAATACAGAGTGCATCGAGATCGTCGGCGCCTGCAACCGGGTGGTGATTCAGGATAACTACTTGAAAGGCGCGTGGTCCGTCTCGGCCATTTCGGCCACTACCGCCGCGTGCCTGGATATGCAGATTGTCGGCAACAGGATCATGAACACACTGGCCGGCGACGATCTGGCCGGAGCGATCGATCTGGTAGCGTCTTCCACGGGCATGATCGTGGGAAACGCGATCTACATGGCCGACAACACCGACTGCCTGACGGCGATCGACGGCGCCAACTGCGGCAAGGTGCAAAACTACGTCGCCAACGAATTCGCCGAAGAGGGTGGCGTTGCTGGTGCCCAGTCAACTTAACCTTAGAGGTGCGTTGTGGCATTGACGGTAAAGAAAGCTGCGGACGCAATCACACTGCTGGCGTCCGCGGCCCAGACGGCAACGAGTACCGGGGAGACGGCTGTTCGGCTCCCCGGGATGGTCAACGGGTTTGCGTTCACTCTGAACGTGACGGCCGACGAATCGACAGCGGCCGATTTGTTGGATGTGTTTATTCAGACGAAACTCGACACCACGAACTGGACGGACGTAGTGCATTTCACGCAACACGCGGGCAATGCAGACACCAAGCGGTATATCGAGAAGATAACGGCCTCGCCCGCGTTTGCCGGATTCGAGGTGGGCACGGCACTAGGGGCCGGGGCTGTTCGTGATTTGCTTGGCGATGATTGGCGGGTGCGGTTCACGGTGGTTGACGATAGTTCGATCGCATCGTTCACGTTCTCGGTGACCGCTTGTCCCATGTAGCGGGGGTGCGGAGTATGCTTATCAGCACGCGGGTTACACGCACGGAGCCGAGCACCGAGCCGGTAACGGTCGACGAATTGCGCGCCCATCTGCGAATGAGCGTCAAGACGCACGATTCCGATCTGTCTGACTACATCACTACTGCCCGACAGGTGATCGAGGAAGCGTATCTATCGAAGGCTCTGATCGACCAGGCGGTGGTTGAGTATTTCGATACGTTCGCCGACGGCATGGAGTTGCGGTGGGCTCCCGTTGACAGCGTGACCTCGGTGCAGTACCTCGACACTGACGGCGACTCGCAAACGCTTGCCGCCACCGTGTATGAGTTGGGCGACGTTCTAGGGCAGGGCGTCGTTCGGCTTAAATACGATCAAGTTTTCCCCTCCATACGCGCCCACGCGGACGTCGTTTGGATCACGTACACCGCTGGCTATGGTGCCAAGGCTGACGTACCCAAAGCTATCCGCCGGGCCATTCTGCTCTACGCTGGCTCTCTCCATACTGGCGTGCTTCCGACCAGCACGATCGACAGTCTCTTGTCTCCCTATCGGGACAGGCGGGTGATATGAAAGTCGTGGCAATCATTCCAGCACGGGGAGGGTCCAAGGGGGTACCCCGCAAGAACCTCCAGACGATCGGCGGTGTTCCGTTGGTGGCGTATGCGATTCGGGCCGCACTGGCGGCGGAGTCAGTCGACGCGGTGTACGTGTCGACGGAGGACGACGAGATTGCAAAGGTGGCGGCCGAACACGGAGCCCGGGTGATTCACCGGCCGTCGGAACTGGCCGCTGACACCGTCCACACGGCCCCGGTAATCATGCACGCAATCCGGACGCTGAAGGGGTGCCCGCTGGAAACAGTCGTAGGCATTGAATGCACAGCGCCACTGGTTACGAGTGAGGATATCGACGCGGCGGTGGCGAAGATGCGAGACGGTGTCGACGTGGTAACGACAGCTTGCCGGGATAACCGATTCCAATTCCGGCAAGTCCCCGGCGGCATAGAGTGGCTGTCACACAACCGGGCCGACGAGGATTGCAGACGGCAGGACTTGGCGCCCGCGTATCGTTTGGCCGGGGGCGTCTACGCATGGCGGCCAGATGCGTTGCTGTGGATGGGCACGGCGTTCTATGGGCACGTGGATTTTGTGGAAATTCCCGAGGAGCGGGATGTGGATATCAACACACCGACTGACCTTGCTATCGCTCGTGCGATTATCGAAGGCCGGGCTGAGGGTGTGTGCAATTACTAGCGGGGAAATCATGAGTGATACAGAGTGGGTGATAGTGGGGTCTTCTCCAACGGCTCCGAAGTGGCTTGAAGCGGTGCGACAGAATACGGAGTCGCCACAATTCGCGGTCACTAACCGGGCCCACGTGTTGTTCCCGGACGATCCTCCTGACATCTACTTCATTGGCGGAGAGGTAACCGGAAACATCCGAGGCCGGTACGAACAGTTCTACGCGGCGGCCAGGGACATTCAGAAACGAGGCTCGCACCTTGTCAGCTTGCAGCGGAGAAAGGAAGAGATCAAGGAAGCTGGCCTCGACTTCATGGATGAATACCTGCTCGTCGACGTGGGGCGGTGGGGCAAGTGGAAATTCATCCCTGGCCACTATTCGGCTTGCGGATTCTCTGGGCTGTTCTGTCTTCAGTACGCTGTCAATCACGGGGCATCGATCGTGCATTGCGTCGGCATGGAAGGCTATGCGAAAGAAGGTCACTACTTCGATGCCGGCCCGGACAGCGTCTACAACCAGACAGATGACGTGATTGGGCCGTTCACGCAAGCCGTGATTGATGCGTGCCCCGGAGTGGAATTCATCTTCTACGGGGAATTGAATTATCCGGTTGTGGGCGCGAACGTGAGGTTGGTGAGTGAGTTGCCGGTGGAGGTGGCCGACGTGATGGAGGCCCCTCCCGATGATTCATGACGACCCACACAAACGCAACAACCGCGTGATGATCCAGAAGCCGACGGAGACAACTACCGCGGGCCAGACGACGACAGCGTGGGCCGACTTCGCCTATGCGTACGTGGGAATCGAAACACTGAGCGGCAAGGAATACTGGGAGGCACAACGTCACGAATCGAGCGCAACGCATTTATTGACCGGCACGTGGGACGACTTCGAGAACGTGACGGCGGATTTCCGGATTGCGTTCGGGTCGCGGACGTTTCAACTGACCGAGCCACCGCGAAACATCGACGAGGCGGACGTAGTAGCGAAGGTGCAAGCCGAGGAAGCGACACGATGACACAAGCCACTGTAACTACTGCTCTGGGAGGACGTGCCCCGGTGCGAATGACCGTATCGGGTGGAAGGGAGCTGCAAATCCTGCTCGCACGATTACCGGTCAACGCGCAGAAGCGGGTGGTGCGTTCGGCCGTGAGTAAGGTGGCTCGGCACATGGTCACGAAAATCAAGCGAACGATTGGCACGGGCAGCACGAAGGCCATAGATTCCGGTCTCCTGAAAAAGTCAATCGGGTTCCGAACGTGGACATCCAAGAAGCGCAAATGGGTAGTTGGCGCGACAATCGGAGCCCGCAAAGGATTCGGCACGATGGTAGTTCGCAATAAAAAGGGGAAGCAAAAGGCGTTGACACGTGGCGGAATCGCCAAGCATGTAGCGGGCGGCGGCGGTTTCCATCGCTCGCAGTATGCGGATCCGGCGAAGTATGCACATCTGCCCGAAGGCGGAGCGAAAGGGCGAACCGGACGCAAGGGGCGTCGAGTAGGCGCGTTTCGTGGCGTGCATTTCATGGAGCACTCACACACCCGATATCAGTCGCAGATGTCCGCTAAATTGCGAAGAGGGCTCCATGTCGGCATAGAACGCGAGGCACTCAAACTAAGCAGGATGAGACCCCGTGGGTATTGAGGCACAAATACAAACGCAACTTGGAGCGACATCAGCACTGACCGACGCGGTGAGTACGCGGATCTACCGATACCGGAGACCGAGAGCGGCGGCGTTGCCTGCGGTTACCTTTCGGCGAATCGATACAGAGATCGAGAACCATTCAGAGGGCGCCTCGGTTACAACGCACTGCCGGGTGCAGGTCGATAGCTGGTCGGATAGCGAAACAGGCGATGAGGTGCGAACGGTAGCCGACGCGGTGGCAACGGCGTTGAAAAGCTGGAGCAATACCGGCGGGTCACCCTCGATTAGTTCGTGTCGGCAAATGAGCGATGTCGACTTGACGGAGTACGAGGAAGACGGAACAGACGCGATACAGTTTCACATCAGCCAAGACTACGAGCTTTGGTACGCATGATGTTTGTGCAATTCCAAGTATTGCAACGCACTGGAGCCAGTGACCCGCCCGAGGGCGTGGAGTTGCAGTTAATACGAGTCGACTTGATTCAGCGGGTGAGGCCGATAACCCTGCCCGGCTGGGATGAACCAGCCGTAGAGGTGTTGTTGGAAAACGAGGCGGTCGAGTATTGCCAAGGCACCGTGCAGGCGATTCTCCAATCGATTGACGAGGTGTGTAGAGACTAACCACGATACACGGCCTAGGGGTAGCCCCCGAACGCCCGGTACCCGCCCGGGCTGGCCGTTTTTTTGCGGGAGGCGTCTACGGGGGACGGCGGTAATGGTGATATGGCTGACGATGGATTCAATGGGGCGACATTGCTCCTAGATTCGGTGGCGCTGGGGCCCATTCTGAGCATCAACGCATCCGACTCGGCTCCGGAAGTTGACACGACCGGCTCCGCGGATTCGGCGGCAACGTCGGCCGGCGGTGTTCCGAAGCTGACAATCAGCGTCGAGATTCTCGGCGGTACTACGGCATCTCCCAACGATACGGGCGCGTTGGCCGTAGCGTGGCTGGATATCGGTACGAGTACGCTCGGCACCGAAACGACGGCCCGGGTATCAAGTGTGTCGACGAGTGGCAGCAAGGACCAGCCGACGACGACAACGATTGAATTTGTAAAGGCCGCTCCAACTGCGTAACGGGGCGGAGAACTCTATTTGAAGGGAGCCCATTGTGGCACTGACGCGGGAATTTTTCGACGGTTTGAAGCGGGAAGTCAGCGAGGTTGCGATTCTGAACGCGAACGACAAGGCGTGCATCCGCACGATGTCAGGACGCGAGCGGGATGCGTACGATGCTTCGATCAACGATGGCAAAAACCAGAACTTCGATAATATGTCGGCGCGTCTGGTTGTGCGTTGCTTGTGCGATGAACAGGGGGAGCTATTGTTTCCCGACCCGGCAACAGGGGCGGAAACGATAGGCGAGTGGCCCACGTCGATTGTGGATCCCCTGTTCGATGCGTGTCGAGACCTCAACCACATGAAACGAGGCGCCGTTGAGGAAGCGGCAAAAAACTCCGAGCCCAGCCCCGACGACTCTTCGAGCACCGACTAGGGGTGCTGCTTGGGAGAACGCGGAGGGAATTATTGGCCAGTGCAGACACAGCCGAACTGACGGAACTAGAAGCGATTTACACCATCATTGAACCGATGCCCGAGGATCGGGCAGATTTACGAATGGGGATAACTGTGGCGAATGGCTTACTACCTCACGTCAACAAAGGGCACACACCCAAACCGTCCGACTTCATTCCGGATTTCGACGGTAAGGCGGAGACCCCGAAACCGCAACAGACGCTCGAAGAGATGCAGGCTGTAGTGGCTCACATAAACGCTGCCTGGAGCTAACCCCGTGGCTTACGTCGGCACACTTGCGATCAATGTCGTTGCGAATACCGGGAGGTTTTCGTCCGGGTTGCGCACGGCCGGCCGCGATGTCAGCACGTTTACCGGCAGCGTTGCCAGGTCGGCTGGCATCCTAGGCCCATTCTCGACGGCAATGGGGGCGGGTTTTGGTGTTGCTGCGGTAGCTGGACTCGCCAAGATGGCCAAGGGTGCTGACGAATTCGCGGGAGCTATGAATCGTTCTCTTGCGATCATATCCAACGTGTCGGCCGGCATGCGTAAGGAAATGGAGTTGACGGCACACTCAGTAGCGTACAACTCTAAATTCTCATCGAAGGAAGCGGCGGAAGCGTATTTTTTCCTAGCCTCTGCCGGGCTTGACGCCAAGCAGAGCATAGCGGCATTGCCGTCAGTCACGAAGTTTGCTCAGGCTGGGAATTTTGACCTTGCGGTGGCTACAGACCTTGCCACGGATGCCCTTAGTGCGCTGGGGCTGAAGTCTGTCGACGCCGGAAAGAATACTCGCAATCTTCAGCGGGTAATGGATGTGCTGACAAAGGCAAACACGCTGGCCAATGCTTCGGTACAACAGTTTTCCGAGTCGCTTACGACCAAGGCCGGGGCGGCGATGAAACTGTACGGCATTGACGTTGAAGAAGGTACAGCCGTATTGGCGGCGTGGGCGGATCAAGGTGTCAAGTCTCAGGACGCCGGTACGCGGTTTGACATTGTCCTACGTGATTTAACTAGCAAGGCGATACTCAACGCGGCGGCATTCGAGAAAGCAGGGATTGCAGTCTATGAGTTCGGGGAGATTCGGAATATTGCCGCCATCGTGGAGGACATGGAACGGGCAATGGGCAAGATGACGGACCGGGGGAAGAAAGCGACGTTGATGCAGTTGGGTTTTACGAACAAAACCGTATCGGCCACCGCATCACTTATCGGTATGTCGGACGCCATTCGTCAGTATGAAGCCGGGTTACGAAACGCAGACGGAACGACCGATAAGGTAGCCGACAATCAGACCGATATGCAGAAGGCGTGGGCAAAGATGACGGCTTCGCTAGATAAGATGTCAAGCGAAGCGTTCCCGCCGGTACTCAGTCATTTCGCGGCAATGATTGAAGGTCTAGAGGGTACAACCGGGGCCTTTGACGAGTCGGGCAAAGCGATGAGCAAATGGGCGGAACGCGGGAAAACCGCAGTTGCTATTATGGATGGGTTCAGGATAACGACTCCTATGTTTGCTGCGCGAGATGCCGCACGGTTTTACACGGGGACGCCGATAGACGAAATTCGCGCGGATATCTTCGGGACGCCGAGCCTGCACCGTCCGTTGGAGCATGACGATCCACGCCGGGTGAAGGCAAGAGAAGAACGGGCCTCGGAGGCAATGACCCGCTCTATGGCATCCATCTTCGGATTCGATAAAAACGCTGAATTCGGTGCCAGTGCGGTGGACAATCAAATGGCGGCTATGCTTTCTGAAATACGAGGCAGCACGTACACCGATGACAAGATTGCTTCACTGGCCAACCAGTTAGAAAAACTATCGTCGCGGATAGAACAGCTAATGAACGTCCCCAGGCTCAACGCGATGGCAGACCGGATGGGGCTCGGAGGCGCAGCAATCGGAGGCGTCAACGCGGAGACTGCCGGGCGGATACTGCCAGGGCTCAAGGAAGAGTTTGCTGAGTTGTACGAAGAGTTTGCAAAGGCCACCGAGAAGGCGTCTGAGCGAATGCAGGACATGGGCGCGAAGATGTTTGACGAGATGCGCACGCCAATGGAGGCGTACGCACAACGATTGAAGGACATCAACAACCTGTTGAACGTGAACGCAATCACGCAAGAGACGGCAGCCCGTGCTCGGGCCAAGGCGGAAGCATCCTTGCCTGAGCAGACATTCACACCCGCCATGCTTCGGGGCAGCCTGGAAGCGTACGAGACAATTATCAAAGCAACTGCGGGGCATAGTCTGCGTGATCCAGCGGAAGACACAGCAAAAGCGGCAACCGAGATTGTGCGGCAATTCCCTGAGTTGCTACAGGGCGTGCGGCGGATAGGGGACGCACAATCTAAGCCAGGCACAGTGGAAGTAGGACCAGCATGAGTATCGTGTCGGTGCGAGAAACGTACGGTGCGCTCTCAGGGTCGGGAAGCATGGAGGGTGTCCGCGAGTATACCAAGGTGTTTACGGTTATCACGGACTCGGCATCCGATGGAATTATGGCCGTAGGCAACGCGGCGGGCATACCGAAGAAAGGCGACACGTACTACTGGCAAGGCGAAAGTGACGGCGGAGCCCTTTGTCAATCAGTGACTCCACGGCAAGAGAGCAATTCAGAATACGTATGGCAAGTGACGTGTTCTTATAGCTCCGATTCGGGTGGCGGTAAAGGGAACACCGACAGGCAGAATCCCATTTACGATGTGCCCAACCCACTTGCGAGACCGCCTGAGGTAACGTGGTCGAGTTGGGTAGAAAATGAGATTGTAACGCACGACGTTAATGACAAGCCGATCCTGCTTCCGACGGGTGCGCCGTATTATCCGCCGTTGCAACGCAAACGCAAACGGCGAATGGTGATGGTGATCAAAAGTGAGGCCGACTATCCGATTGCGTTGTCTCAGAATTACGAGCAGTCGGTAAACAGCGACTCGTTTTTCGGTGGCTCCCCTGGCACCGTAATGCTAGAGGACGTGAGCGCAACCGCACAGTTTGACCAGAATCAATTCTACTGGCGGGTGCGGTATGAGTTTCGATTTCGTACGGAAGGGTGGAAACAAGAGGTGTTGCGTGCGGGGACGTTCACGCTAGAACATGTCACGTCATCCGGTGGGGGATCTCTCGGCTATGAGCCAGTTTTGCCACAGGACAGAAACGGGATCTATCATACCAATCCTATATTGATGGATGAGGATGGCGTGGCGTTGACACAATCACAAGTCGAGGAACGGCGTGCTGTCCTACGTGGCGAAGCGGGTGGGCTGTTTGACATTTACGAAATATTTGAATCCAAGTCATACTCTGCTTTAGAAATCTAAGAGGCCAACCATGGCATCAATATATTTTCTCGGCACGGCTACCTCAGTTGCCCAGGTTGGCACCGTGCAGATTACAGGCATGGATGGCACGCCAGCGAATACGACGTACATCCTAACGGTCGGCAGCCAGACGGTTAGCGTGGCTGGCGACACCGACGAGGACACCACCGCGGCGGCATTGATGGCGGCGTGGAATGCTTCGACGCACCCATACTTCGCGGCTGTGACTGCGACTGTCGCAACGGACACGATTACCTTGACGGCAGACACGGCGGGGGCTCCGTTTGTTGCTGTAGCAAGTGTCAGCGGTGGGGCGGGCACGATTGGAGCGTACTCGGCAACCACGGCTTCGGCTGGCCCTAACGACTGGTCAACCGCGGCCAACTTTTCAGGCGCTGCCGTGCCGGTGAATGATGACGACGTGACTCTCGCCAATACGTCGGTCAATATCTGCCACGGCTTGGCTCAGTCAGCCGTAGAATTGGACAGCCTCACGATTGAGAAGACGTACACGGGAAAACTGGGGCTGGACTATACGGCGTTTGCGACGTCGGCTGATGGCGCAACCACGGTGACAACTGCCGTGGAGTATCGGTCAACGTCTCTGGACATTGAATCGCCGGTCGTGAATATCAGACGGCACAACGGGCCGGGGACGGCGGCGGGTTCGGGGCGAATTCTTATCGACCTGGGCACCGTAGCGTGTGAAGCCACAATAGAGGATTCGGTCAATTCTGCGAGTGATGCGGGGCGCCCTGCGATCCAGATAGAAGCGAATTCGGCCAGTACGAATATCTACGTAGAGTCGGCACCCGGGGGTGTGGGAATCGGCACGGAGCGACCGACAACGACTACCACGGTCGGCAAGGTGTCCGTGACGGCTCCAAACACCCGGACGCAAGTGCTGATCGGAACTGGCACAACCATCACGACGTTTGAGCAAGCGGGCGGGGCAAATACTTTACAGGCTGCGGCCACGGTGACGGCGGCCACGGTCAACGGTGGCACGCTACTAACAGACGGGGCCTATCTGATTACCACGCTGGAAGTCAACGCGGGTGTGGTTACGGCGAACAATCTTCCAGCGGCCGGTGCGGCTATCACGACGCTGAATCTCAACGGAGGGAAGGTGGACGGCTCCAAGAGTTCCCAGGCTCGCACATGGACTACCGTGCAACTAGGGACCGATAGTGCCACGTTGGTAGCTGATGATGATGTGGTGACGATTACCACGCTGAACGAGCCGGATGGCCCCTATACTCTGACCGCGAGTAAGTGATGGAAGGCAAGAATCTAGGGCCAAATTTTATCCGTCGGCTCTTGAGGTTGCTTACATGGGGCGAGCAGCAAATGGGGGCAGCGGAATTGCCGCCACGTCCGTCTCCGCAAGTCTTGCAGCCGTCGGCGGTATTTGGCAAGCTGGACAGCGAACTGACGTACAACGATGCGACGGGCGTGACTATGTCTATCTGGCGAGGCAAGCCGGCCGTTGATACGACCGATGATCTCACGGAGGTTATTGCCTCTGAACTCTTGTTGACCAGTGGGAGCCTAGCGGCGGGGAAAAGCGTCCTCGTGCAGCGTATTGACGGCCGCTGGTATGTGATCGCGGTGGCCTGCCCATGAGCGCCACGAACTGGCTGCAACGATCGAGCGGGCTGGTTGTGCCGAGAGCGGGATTCGCTGACCCAGCGGAATGGATGTTTAGTGGGTGCTGGGGGTGTTCGTGCGGCTGTTCTCTTCTAGCCGTTCCGCCGACTTCGCTCTGGGTAGATTTGCCACCGCTTGTGGCGGGATGGGCGTGTTGTCCAGACTATGCAGGCACGTACGAAATGACGTACGATGCGGCGTTGTCGGCGACCTATTCAGCCGATCCGTACTACGGTCCGAACGTGCAAATCTGGACGCATGATATCGATCCCGAAGTGTGTGGAAGCGATGATGTCTTATGGGTCTGGGCTCAGGAGTTGCCCCTCACGAAGAAGTGCCGAATTAACGTGACTCTCTGGTTCGCCGGACAAGAGGTATGGTCGAATTGGGCTGGCTGGTCCGATAGCGATTATGATTCCTTCCCTTCGCCCATAGCAGAGACGATCAATTCACCCAACACCTACCTCTACCCCTGCACGACCACTGGTACGACCGTTGAAGTCTATGAGTAGCCAGCTTATCGAAACCGACGTGCCCGGTATCTACCGCTGTCCCGATTGCGGGCTCCAGAATCCCCGCCCGACGATCAACGGGAAACCATTCTACCACCAGTGCGGAGCCAACACGCCACGAGAAGCCGCCCAGATCGCCGTTATCGTCACCGAGATATG
>Ga0233414_10000271_pt1 | contig 21893 bp, 22 predicted proteins | sample Na_anoxic_10_MG_FD_189020 | JGI IMG/M metagenome (GOLD analysis project Ga0233414, IMG submission 189020) | Seawater microbial communities from Saanich Inlet, British Columbia, Canada - Na_anoxic_10_MG | ecosystem: Environmental > Aquatic > Marine > Inlet | place: Canada: British Columbia... | reverse complement strand
TCTAAAACAGGATATTAAAAGCGTTATGACAGAGCTTGGCATGAAAGAGGGCTTCGATGTTGGCCTTGAAATGTCCGGAAACAGTCGAGCTTTTTCAGATATGCTTGATAACATGTTTCATGGTGGGAAAATTGCCCTCTTAGGCATTCATGGTCCTGATACTAAAATTGACTGGAATAAAGTTGTTTTCAGCGGTTTAACAATAAAGGGGATTTACGGCCGTGAGATGTTTGAAACCTGGTATCTTATGACTTCTCTTGTGCAGTCTGGTCTCGATATTTCTCCTGTCATCACCCATAAATTCCACTATACCGACTATCTTGAAGGCTTTGAAGTAATGAAAAGCGGGCAATCGGGAAAAGTAATTCTCGACTGGGAATAATTTATGGTCCAATCCGGATAATATAATAAAGTATTCGGGAATATATAAATATGAAAGTTTTTATTGCAGGAGGCACCGGATTAATCGGATATCACTCCGCGCTTGAATTTCTCAAACGCGGGCATGATGTATCGTCCATCTCACTACCGGATATAGAACTCGGTGATTGGTTTCCAAAAGAAATAGAAATTTCTTATGGAAATCTTTTTAACATGTCGAAGGAAGAGCTTATTGAATTATTTTCAGGACAAGACGCCTTGGTATACGCTCTTGGGCCTGACGACAGAGCCAAACCCCCTCCTCCTGCTTACGACTTCTTCTACAAATATCTTGTTGAAGCATGCGGTAGGATAGTCAGCGCTGCAAAAACAGCGGGTGTGAAAAAATGCGTTGTCCTTAACTCATATTTCGCATATTTCGACCGGGTTCACCCCGAATGGGGATTGGCAGACCACCACCCGTACATAAAATGCCGTGTTGAGCAGGCTAAAAGAGTCATGGCCGAAGGCGGCGGCAAAATGGATGTCATGGTTCTTGAGCTTCCATATATTTTCGGCTCGATGCCAGGGAGGATTCCCCTTTGGAAAGACATCCTTGTCAATATGCTTATAAAGAACATATTGGTCTTTTATCCTCGAGGCGGCTCTTCAATGATATCGGTTAAGCATGTTGCAGAAGCAGTGGCAGGTGCAACCGAAAAGGGAAGGAACGGAAAACGTTACCAGATCGGCGATGTCAATTACAGCTGGAGGCAGATGCTTAAACTAATGATGGATACGCTTGGAAAACACAAGAAAATCCTTTCTCCCCCTTGTTATCTGACCGCGCTCAAAGGAAAACAACTCAGGCATAAGGAACAAAGGCATGGGATTGAATCTGGACTTAACCTATCATACATATTCGAGGATATCCTGTGCCGGGAGTTTTATTTTGACCCATCTGAATCATCAAATGAACTTGAATACAATAGGGGCGGAATTGACGCGGCAATAGAAGAAACCGTTTTGGCCTGTATCAAATGATAACCTTCAACAATATGCTGCTGTGCAAATAAAAAACTAAGAAGTGTTAGTAGGTTTTAATTTATGTTCAAATTTGGAATTGCTATTTTTGTTGAAAAGTAGGATTTGTTTTCTTGTTCGTGACATCTAGTCCTTTTCTATCTCCCTACCCTGCTTAGAAAATACATAAGAATCCGTATATTTGGATTCTTTATTTTGGCCAAAACGGTCAAAAAGCTATTAGATAACGAGAAAGACTTAGAATTCAGCGAGTTAGCAGGCATATATGTAATTACTAATGCTACTGTACAAATTAGGTTTCCTTTTTCATTATGTAAAGTATACACAGCAGCGAAACAAAAACAATTCCAAAAAAGGTAATAAAAAATACCGCTCTATAAATTTCCATATGCTCATTTCTTAAAAATGGATGTATAAGATACTCTATTCCCTGAATAATAAACATAACCGGAACAAGTATCCAGTACCATTTTTTTTGAGTTACTGCTTCGTTGCTTTTTGTGTTATAAAGAACTAGTGCAAATATCTGATATGAAATATAGGTCGTTAAAAACCACCCAAAATAATTGGTAAAAGGGACGCCCATAACACCTCTGCCAGCAACCCAGATCCAGTTGCCCTCGATAGTTGACATAACCGGGTCAAAACTTAGATTCCATAAAACCATAAAAAATGCAGAAATCACCGGAACCAGTATTAGGTTTTTCTTTTTAATTCCAGCGCTGGTTTCATTTAGGAATACCCCGCCGATTGTCCATGCAAGATACCCGGTAAAAAAGTATGCAAGCATTATCCCCCACGGCACTGTACCGACCTTAATCCCTAATAATTCTGTGTAATAATAGTTTCCAAAGGGAAACCCTGTTGATATGCTCAGTGTTTCCGTTGCCAGAGATATGATAAAAGTGATACCCATGAAGATACTCATTTTCTGCCACCCATATCTATGTATTCCGTGGAAAATAACAAAAACAGACAGTCCGATAGCTGCTATTATTCTAAATTCGTTTCCGTTATTTAGTATTGGGACAAGTAAAGAAAAAAACAAGCTGAAAATAACCGATATATAAAGGGTCAGTTTCATATTCTTGTCAATTGCTCCTGAAATTCTGTGATCTCTTTCCACGGCTAATCCCTTTACTGTTAAAACAAATAAAAAAACAGGTTCGCTACCTGTTATGTTGGGCATAGTATATCATTTCCCGCCTGTAATTATAAGCCTGCATTTATTAATAAGAAAAGCATCATATCAAATCGGAAAATCAGCTGTAATAAGAATGATGTCATTTGTATCAAATATTTTCTTATTTATTGTAATAAATATATTACATAATGTAATTTATTTATTTCTTATTGTATTATATAACATGCATTATTATAACTACATAACGTCAACAACCGAGAGAAGAATTCGAAGCCGGAAATCCGGCTGGCAGCTATAGCCAATTCAAATAATACAATGTTCCTCTCACAAATGAAAAGCTACCCATAAAATAGATAGCTTTTTCATTTTGGCGGAGAAGGAGGGATTCGAACCCTCGCCAGAGTTACCCCTGCTAACGATTTAGCAAACCGTCCCCTTCGGCCGACTTGGGTACTTCTCCATTGGCGGAGAGACTGGGATTCGAACCCAGGGTAGAGTCACCCCTACGCCAGTTTTCAAGACTGGTGCCTTAAACCAACTCGACCATCTCTCCAAAGTTGCATATAGTAATATAACAAAATTGCATAGCAGTGTCAATCAATAAAAAGCGAGTGTTATGAAGCTGTAATATATCATAACACTTAGTTTTTTGCTTTCTGATAATGACATTTATTGTTATTTGTTTGCTGTTGTTTTCAATATCTCCTTTTCCTCTTCTGTTAAGGTAATTTCACACTCTCCATTGGTTACTTCTCTTAAATAAAGGGAGCTTCCTTCCATCATACGAATGTTTGTAAGTATTACCCCTGTATTTTCTTCGTTTAGCATAACAAGTGAGAAACTAAGGTTACCACCAATGTCCGGATTAGAATTATATCTGATATGACCGATTTTTTTAATGTTTTTTCGACGTTCCCAGTTTAAAATACCAATTCCCTTATCCATTTTATCATGCTGTTGTGCATTTAATTCTACTTGGCTGGCAATTAATTCGCCTATTTCAGAATAATTTTTAATCTTTCCGGCTTTTTTAATGATTTTGTTTATTTTTTTATAGGTTTTCTTCTTCGCGACAACAGCAGCTGTAATGGCTCCCGTTATAATTCCTGTTACGGCAGCCGCGCCCACACACACCAATATAAGTGTTGTTTCATTCATAATCCATCTCCTTAGCCCTATTTCCTTATTTCTTAATTATATCTATTATCCTGTTTAAACCGTCCATAGAGTAATATTCTATTGTAATTTTTCCTTTTTCCATGCTTCTTGAAATATTTACCTTTGTACCAAGTTTTTTAGCTAAATCATTTTCAACCCGGAGAAATTCCTCTTCATATTCAACCGGCTCTGGCTCTTTAGGTGTTTTTGCCTTCTTTTTGCACAATTTTTCTACTTCGCGTACGTTTAATCCCTTTTTAACTACCTCATCAGCAATTTCTTTTCTTTTTTCTTCATCTAAAATTGCTAAAAGCGCCCTTCCGTGGCCCTCTGATAGCTTTCCATCAATCAATAAGTTCTGAATATAGTCACTTAAGCCTAGTAATCTGAGCTTATTTGTAATTGCCACGCGGCTTTTTCCTATGCTTTCGGCTATTTTTTCCTGTGTAAGACCAAATTCACCGGATAATCGCTTATATGCATTGGCTTCTTCAATTGCATTTAGGTCTTCCCTTTGTATATTTTCAACTAAAGAAATCTCCAACACCTGTAAATCTGTTAAATCTTTGATAATTATAGGGATTTCTGTTAATCCCGCCTGCTTTGCTGCCCTAAAACGCCTTTCACCGGCAACAATTGTATATCCAAGGGTTGTTTGACGCACAATAATCGGTTGAATTACACCATTCTGTACAATTGACTGTGATAACGCATCTAATTCATCTTTATCAAAGTGTTTTCTGGGCTGCGACGGATCCCTGGATAGACTGTCTATATCTATTGTTGATATATTTTTTTCTTCTTCGTTCATATCGAACAAGGCATCTAAGCCTTTTCCTAGTCCATGCTTCATTATTTTCACCTCGTACATGCTATAACTTCTTTGGCCAAGCTCAAGTAACTTTCTGCGCCTTTTGAAGTTTTGTCATATAAAATTATAGGAAGCCCATAACTCGGAGCTTCGCTTAAACGCACATTTCTTGGAATTAGCGTTCCATAAACCTTGTCGTTGAAATATCTGCGAACATCTTCAACAACTTGAAGGGAAAGGTTTGTTCTTGAATCAAACATCGTTAAAACAACACCTTCTACCTCTAAAGAGGGATTTAAATGCTTTCTGACCAGTTTTACAGTGTTCATAAGTTGTGCAAGACCTTCTAAGGCATAGTATTCACATTGAATTGGAACTAAAATTGTATCTGCTGCTGTTAACGAATTCAGTGTTAAGAGCCCCAGTGACGGTGGGCAATCCACTAAAATGTATTCATATTCATCTCTAATGGCATTTAGTGATGATTTTAGGCGGGATTCTCTCATAATTTGGTTTACTAGTTCAATTTCGGCCCCTGCAAGCTGTATATTTGAAGGACATACAAACAGGTTTTCCAACATAGTCTCCCGTATGACTTCTTTTATATCAATTTCGCTTATTAAAACATCATAAATTGATTTTTTGACCTTTCCCTTGTCAACTCCAATCCCGCTGGTGGAGTTCCCTTGGGGATCATTGTCCACTAAAAGTGTTTTTTTTCCTAAAAATGCAAGACAAGCGCTCAGATTAACTGCGGTAGTGGTTTTTCCTACACCACCCTTCTGATTTGCCAGTGCGATGATTTTCGCCATTCCCGTCTCCTCCTTTGTAGTGCTAATATTTGGGAGATTAGCCGTACTTATAGCAAAATATGCCATTTGTACCTCGTAATTATACCATAATAGTGCTATTTTTGATGTTTCACATGAAACATTTTCATTTTTTTATCTTATTGTTTCACGTGAAACAAAAAGACGGTTTTTGATAAAACCGCCCTTTTTTCGAAATATTTGTTGTTTTTTGTGCTTAAATATCTAATTGATCAAGCCTTACATCCTTTGCATGTTTGTTAATAAATTGTTTTCTTGGGGCAACATCGTTACCCATCAGGTCTACAATTGTATTTTCTGCACCCATTGCATCATCAATGCTTACCTGGAGAATCATTCTTGTATCCGGATTCATAGTAGTTTCCCATAACTGGATCGCACTCATCTCACCAAGGCCCTTATATCTCTGAATATTACACTTTTTCTTGTCCCACTCGCGTTCAGCTATCCCTTTATCCATTTCTTTTTCGTTATATGCATAGAATTCTTCTTTGCCTTGCTCAATTTTAAATAATGGCGGTTGTGCAATGAAAATGTGACCATTTTCCAAGAGCGGCCTCATATGTCTGTATAAGAAGGTAAGAAGCAGCATTCTTATGTGAGATCCGTCTACATCGGCGTCTGCCATCAATATGACTTTATGATAACGCAATTTTTCAATGTTAAAGTCTTCTCCAATACTTGTACCTAGAGCAGTTATTAACGGCTGAAGCTTTTCGTTTCCATATACTTTATCAATTCGGGCTTTTTCTACATTAAGCATTTTCCCCCACAGAGGTAAAATTGCCTGGAACTTCCTTTCCCTTCCTTGTTTTGCGCTTCCTCCGGCCGAATCCCCTTCTACTATGAATATTTCACACATAGACGGGTCTTTTTCTGAGCAATCTGCTAGTTTTCCCGGCAAAGAGTTGCTTTCAAGGACATTCTTCCTTCTTGTAAGATCCCTGGCCTTCCTTGCCGCAGCCCTTGCCCTTGCCGCTCCTATGCATTTATCCATGATAATTTTAGCTTCCTGTGGGTTTTCTTCAAAATATATTGCCAGTTTCTCGTTCATTGTCTGTTCTACTAGTGTTCTTATATAGCTGTTCCCAAGTTTTGACTTAGTTTGTCCTTCAAACTGCGGTTCCGGTAATTTGACGCTTAGTACAGTGGTCAATCCTTCGCGAGCATCGTCCCCCTGTAAATTTTTGTCATTTTCTTTAAGAGAACCGACTTTTCTGGCATAATCATTGACAACTTTTGTAAGCGCCGACTTAAAACCCGTAACATGCATCCCGCCTTCTATTGTCGCAATGTTGTTTGCGTAACTGAAAAGTGTCTCTGAATATGAATTATTATATTGCATGGAAATTTCAACGCTTGAATTGTCTTTTTCTTTAAAAATATATATAGGATCCTTAACAAGCGGCTCCTTATGCCTATCCAGGTACTGAACAAATGAGTTTATTCCACCTTCATAACAAAGCTCGTTTTCTGTTATCTCTTCATCTCTTCGGTCAATTAGCTTAATATATACACCTTTATTTAGAAAAGCCATTTCCCTGTAACGTGAAAGCATGATATCGTAGTCAAAATCAATGGCATCGAATATTTCACTATCAGGGCGGAACCTTGTAAGGGTTCCGGTTTCATTGCTCTCCCCAATTACTTCCAGCGGTGAAACCGTAATGCCTTTTTCATAGCGCTGCTTAAATATTTTCCCATCCCTTCTGACTTCAACTTCCATGAATTCTGAAAGAGCATTAACAACAGATGCTCCCACGCCGTGAAGGCCTCCGGAGATACCGTAAGCTTTTCCACCGAATTTTCCGCCGGCATGCAATACCGTGTGAACAACTTCTACTGTTGGGATTCCTTTATCCGGGTGTATGCCTACCGGAATTCCGCTTCCGTTATCTATAACCGTTACAATATTGCCTTTATCAACGTAAATCTCGATTTTATCGCATCGCCCCGCCAGAGCCTCATCCACACTGTTCGCTACTATCTCGTAGATTAGGTGGTGAAGCCCCCTTAAAGACGTTGAACCTATATACATTCCAGGACGCTTCCTGACCGCCTCCAGACCTTCAAGGACCTTTATATCGCTCTCGTTATAGTCCGTGTGTTTTCTATCTACCATTTTTCCCTCCGATTATATGCCGTATTCCCTCTCACTGCCGTCAAAACGCTTCTTTAGCGTAGCCGGAGCCAATGAAGAAAGGTATACATATATGTCATTTTCTTTATTAATAACAATAAAAGATTTAGGCATGTCATTTACAATGGTAATAACGCGCCCTTTCTTTTCACTTTTTCTTAAATATTCCCTGGTTATGTTTGATACCGTGGAATTTTCTATATCAAATACACCAATTATATCTCTGCGGTCAATCACATGATCGCCGCCAATATGCAGGTACATGCCTATCTCCTTACTAAACTATATTATATAATTTTCAGGGCTTAAAGGCAATATTCCGACAGCTTCTCACGGAAGTAAAGATAGTCCTCAAACGACACCTCCTGAGGGACACCATGATCGCAGGTGGGGATGTATCCTCCCCTTTTTCTCATTGCCGGCATTATAACTTCAAGGTGCTTGTCTATATGCGGTTTCCCTTTTGCTATTATTCTTTTATCAATTCCACCCTCTATGACCAGCCATGGGTATTTCTTTCCTATTTCTACCACGTCGCAATCAGCAGCAACTTCAAATGGCGACATTACATCCATTCCAATTTCTTTATACAAAGGGATTACCGCAGGAGCATGTCCGTCTGTATCTAACTGCACGTATAGGTGTCGGTTTTTATCAATTTGTCGTTTTTTTATATTTTCAATCAACTGCTTATAATAAGGAAATAGAAATTCGCGTATCATGTTTGGCGATATCAATGAATCTTTATTATAACAAATGTCTTCAAGGAGCATAAATTCATCTATATTGTAGTATTTCTGTTTATATTCGATTGTTGCATCCGCAACTTCAAACCAAGATTTCATACATTCATGAATCAAGCCGGGATTATCGTAAAACATATATAAAAGCTCAAGCGGTCCTATCAAGCTTCTAAGATACATGTACCCGCCCACTGCAATCTGGGCAATAACAATCCCTTTCTTTTGCATTTCTATTATTTCGTTCTTAGATTTTTCAATCCCCTCAAATCTTCTTTGATCTTTCGGTACCATTCTCCATTTACACTGATTTTCCCATGATTTACTGTCCTTTACCGGATGGTCTTCATATTCCGGCATAAAACCGTCCCGGCGGTCTTTGAAATACAGAACTTTCCTGCCTGCAATATCTTGTACAAGCTCGTAGTCTCCCCTGTCTTCTAAAACCTTAACCTCAAAAAACGGTATAAAAGGAGCCTCTATTCCCCCTAAATCAGTCAAGCGGTGGCGTGCAAACCCATCAAAAAGCCCTTTACTGTAAAAAATATCTTTTACGCTAGTGTTGGTTGTTCCTTTTGGGATATAACCCTCTTTTATCCAGCGTTCTAGTGAATAATAACCCCATTCTTTACGGTAAATTCTCGCTCCAGGGGTAATTTTATAGTTATTTCTAAGTATTTTAACCGATTCAGGCAATTTTATTTCAGAGACCGCTTTATTAATACCTTCCATATACTCCTACTTTTTTTCTATTGTTCCATCAATAACATTATAAAATGATGATCTTTTTTCAAATGCTGCGTATGTTCTTTTTTCAGTTCCGGTTATGATTGTCTGCCTTGTTTTAATGTTTTCCAAAAGATATCTTTTTCTTGAAATATCCAGTTCGCTCATTACGTCATCTAAAAGGAGCACCGGTGAAAACCCGGTCATTTCGCTAATAATATCAATTTCAGTAAGTTTTAAGGATAAGACAGCCGTCCTTTGCTGGCCCTGCGAACCATATGCCTTTAAATCGCTTCCGTTTATATAAAACTCAAGATCGTCCCTATGGGGTCCGTACATACAGGCACCGTTTCTAATTTCCTTTTTCTTGTTATTGTTAAGAAAATTTAAAAACTCTTCTGTATTGCTGCTTTTCTTCCCTGCAGACGCTATATATTTTATTTTTATTTTTTCTTTACTTTTAGTAAGTTTTGCATGGTTCTCTTTTAATTTTTCCTTTATATCGCTTATGAATTTTTCGCGTTCCTCTACTATTTCTGCTCCTGCTTCAGCTTGTTTTATATTAAAAACATCTAAAAGATCCTCTTTAGTACCTTTAATTTCATATTTTCTAAGTAAAGCGTTTTTTTGTTTTATGATTCTCATATATGTTTGCAATTTATAAAAATATGCCGGATGGGTTTGACTTATTAAAATATCAAGGAAACGCCTTCTTTCCCCGGGGCCCCTTTTTATTATCTGCAGGTCTTCGGGTGAAAAAATAACTGTATTCAAAACACCCATAAGTTCACCTAGTTTTTTAACTTTTAGATTGTTTATTTTTATATTCTTTCTTCCGTCTTTTTCGAAATAAATACTTATACTAAATGGAATATCATCGCGGACACCTTCTATTTTTACCGAATAGGAATGCTGGCCTTCCCTAATTAATTCATAATCTTTTGCCGTCCTGTGTGATCTTCCGGTTGAACACAGGAAAATAGATTCAAGGAGATTGGTTTTTCCCTGGGCGTTTTTTCCGTATACTATATTTACTTTTTCACTAAGTGAAACAGACTCTTCTTCATAATTTCTAAAGTTTTTCAGATAAATTCTAGATATGTACAATAGGCAGCCTATACAATCACAAACTCATTGTCTTTAAATTCAACAACATCATTAATCCTGAGTTTGCGTCCCCTTCTCAGTTCAATCTCACCGTTTACTTTTGCATTTCCGTCCACAATTAACATTTTAGCCTCGCCGCCGTTACTTACAACTCCGGCGAATTTAAGAAACTGGTCCAGTTTTATATATTCTGTTTTAATTTTTATTTTTTTCATCAGCCTGTTCTTACCGGAAGTACAACATAAAGGAAATCTTCTCCATTAACCGGTTCAATTATACAAATATTTTCGCCTGCAAATGAAATTTTTATCTTTTCATCATTAATTGTCTTAAATACATCTATTAAGAACTTTGGATTAAAGGATATATCCAGGTCGTGGCCTGTTTTTTCAATTGAAATCTTTTCTGTTACAGCGCCAAGTTCCGTTTTTGAATTTATAGTCATTCCCTCGTCGTTGATATTTATCATTATAGGGCTTTTTCTGTCTTCTGTTATAACTAGCATTGATCTATCAACGCTTTCAAGAATGATGTCTTTATCAACTACAATTTCAGTATTAAATTTTTGCGACTGATAGATACTCCTGTAATTAAGATATTCTCCCTGAAGAAGGTTTGAAACAAGTTTACAATTTCCCATATCAAAAAGAATCTGGCTGTTCTCATAATATATATGAACGCTTTCATCATCGCTTTTTAAAAGTCTCATAACTTCTGCCAGCGCTTTTCCCGGAACAACCACATTCATTCCTTCTTTTGTTCCAAGAAGACTTTCACGCCTTATTGACATTCTATATCCGTCAAGGGACACCATATTAAGCGAATTTTCCTGGCTTTCTATAAGAGCTCCTTTAAAAATAGGCTTACTATCATCATTGCCTACGCTAAAAATAACCTGTCTTATCATTTCTTTGAAAAATTCCTGGTCAATTTCTATTGAATTCTCTTTATTAACCTCCGGTATTTCCGGAAAACCTTCAGGATCCATTCCTTTTATATCCATATGAATATTTCCACAGTCTACTTGTACATTATAATTTTCATCTACATTTATCAATATACTGCCTGAAGGCATTTTTCTTGCTATATCACCGAAAATTCTTGAATTTACAATAACGGAACCTTTTTCATCTACATTCCCGTCAATTGTATATTCAATACCTTTTTCCATATCGTTGCCACGAAGAATAACATTATTATCTGCTGCTGTTATAAGTATTCCTTCAAGAACAGTAAATATATTTTTATTTGATACAGCTCTTTGAACTGCAGATACGGCTTCCAGGAGATCTGACTTTGTACAATTAAAATTCATTTTTATTTCCTTCTTTTATATATAATATTTTATTTAGTAGTAGTAATAGGTGCTGTTTAAACTGTTGAAAACCTGCACGGATAACTATTATAAGCTTGTTTACCCATGTTGATAAAGCTGTATAAAAAACAAGGGCTTTTCATTGAATAAATTATATCATTAAAAATGATGGTTTTTCCACTTTTTATTATTCACATATACACAGTTTTCTGTTGAAAAGTCAATCTTCATTTACTTGTTCAAGAATGAATAATTCATCAACACTGACACCCAGAACAAGGGCAATTTTAAGTGCAAGCGCTAGGGATGGATTATATCTCTCCTTTTCCAGGGCAACTATTGTCTGACGGGTACAGCCAACAAGATGGGCAAGCTCATCTTGGGTTATATCGGCCTTACCTCGGCGAATTAATCGTATATTATTTTTTATTTTTTCTTCATTCATTCCATTTCGCTTTTCCAATAGTATACTGAAGATGACAGTGAACCTGTAATATTTGCTACCATAACAAGACTGTAAGCTATAAACCAAACCCAGGCTACCGGAACATAACCGGAGTTTTCATATTTAGTATATAACGAAATTGCTACTATAAAAATATAAATAAAGGTTGAAATACCACTTATTGCCATAGATTTCATAGAAATGTAATCATCTCGTTCGTCTTTTATGATTTTGTTTTTTTTATTCTTAAAAATAAGCCTTAAAATAAAATCGCCGCCGAAGCCAAATATAAAGAGTGCAGCTACCATAATTGTCTTATTTATATTATCTCCCCAATTTTCTATTGTCCCCCTTGAAAAAAATACAATAGTGAAGATTAGAGCTACAAGCGACCATAAAATCATATGTAATAAAGATTGCATCATTTTTTTACTCATAGAAAATACCCCACTTAAATGTAATATATATTTTACATTTTGTCAAATAAATTCTACAAAAGTTTAAACTTCTAACTAAAATGCATAATTTATAGTGAATGATAAATTATGTTTTAAATTTAGACATAAAAAAAGATAAAAGTTTTTAGTTTTTATCTTTTTAATGACCGGATTATTGTTCGAAGCGCCGGGTTATAGTCTCAATATCGGAATTTAACGAAAAATTGCTCTTTAGAAGAACCCTTATTTTATCTACCGAATGAATTACAGTGGTGTGATCTCTTCCTCCGAATTCCCTCCCAATCTGGGGAAGTGAATAAGAAGTGTATTTTCTGCAAAGGAACATAGCTACCTGCCTTGGAAAGGCGATTTCTTTATTTCTTTTTTTAGAAACCATTTCCCTTGACGAGATGCTATAGTGTTTTGAGACAGCATCAATTATATAAGGAATATTAATATTATTTATATTGTTTTTTGCTATTATATCCTTTAATACATCATATGCCAGGTCAAGGGTAATATCAGTTCCCGTAAGAGAAGCATATGCAATAACCCTTGTCATCGCACCCTGGAGATTTCTTATATTAGATTGAAAATTATTTGCAATGTATTCGGTTACATCATCAGGGACAATTATATTTTCAGCAAGAGCCTTTTTTCTTAAAATCGCAACTCTTGTTTCATAATCAGGCTGCTGCAAGTCGGCTATAAGGCCTTGCTCAAAGCGAGATCTCAGCCTGTCTTCCAATGTTTCAATTTTACTTGGCGGATTATCGCTTGATATGACTATCTGTTTTTTGTTTTCATATAAAGTGTTGAATGTATGGAAAAATTCCTCCTGAGTACGTTCTTTACCGGCGATGAAATGAATGTCGTCAATTAAGAGAATATCAACATTCCTGTATTTTTCCCTAAAAGCATTACTTCTTTCGTCGGTTCTTTCGTCCCTAATGGCATTTATAAGTTCGTTAGTGAATTTTTCGCTTGAAACATACATTATTTTCATCTTTGGGTTCTCTTTTGCGACGTAATGGCAGATTGCCTGCATAAGATGTGTTTTTCCAAGTCCTGAATTACCATAAAGGAATAACGGATTATATGCGTTTGCGGGAGCTTCGGCCACCGCAACTGCCGCTGCGTGCGCAAATTGATTGCTGTTGCCTACTACAAAGTTGCTGAAAACGTATTCCGAGTTCAAAGAAGACAGCTGGGGCAGGGGCTTGTGGAAAACTTCGGTTCCCGGCGGGGTTTCCTGGGTTTGAATGTCTGAAGGAAGAAGGAATTCTATGTCAAATTCTTTTCCGCAGGCTGACAAAAAAGCGTTCTTTATTAAATCACAATATCGACTTTCCAGCATATTCCTTGTAAATTCAAGCTGCACTTCGAAAAAGATCGTATTATCCCTTATTTCAAGGGGTTTTATAGGTTTTACCCAGGTATTTAAACTGATTTCCGTCATTTCGCCTTTTAATAGATTAAAAGCGTCTTCCCATAATGTGTCAAGGCTTTTTGGCATTTGATGTATCCCCCCATCGAATAAAAAAAGATAAAACGCATGCAAGTTATGCACAGGTCTTATCTTTTGTAAGTAACTGTTGACGTTGCTATCGTTTTTTAAAGTTTTCAACAGGTAATTTTTAATATAGCAGATAAAAATTAAAAACTCAAGGGCAAAAACAGAAAAAGTTATCCACAAGTGCAAAAAAACACAAACTGTGGAAAAAACACCCCCTGACAAAGAAAAATCTTGACAGTCATATACCTTTTATATATAATACCTTTTGCTGTAGAAACAGTTATTTTGGCGGCTTAATTAGCCGCATTAATATATAAAGTATATATGGGAGAGGGGGAGACTAAGTGAAAAGGACTTACCAACCTAAAAAAAGACAGCGAAGCAAAGAGCATGGCTTTAGAAAAAGAATGAAGACTTCCAGTGGAAGAAAAATACTGAAAAACAGAAGGCAAAGAGGACGAAAGAAACTTTCAGCATAAGGTCGCAGGAGTGTGGCCTTAATTTTACCGGAAAACCGGTTGAATGGATATGTTATGAAACATACGGAAAGTTTAAAAAAGAACTATGAATTTGCCAGAGTTTACAGAAAAGGGAATTATTTTACATCAAACAATTTAACATTATATGTTTTAAGCAATAAAAAAAGCAGAAAACGAATAGGTATAACAGTCAGTAAAAAATCTTATGGCAAAAGCGTAGATAGAAACAGGATCAGAAGACTGGTCAGGGAAAGCTACAGGAGCTTCAAAGAAGACCTCAAAGAAAACGCGGACATGGTGTTTGTAGTTAGAAAAAACAAAGAACTGCCGCCGTTTAAAGTAATAAAAGATGAAGTTACTTATCTCCTAAAGCAATCCGGACTCATGTAGAGTCGGAGAAATAATGAAAAAGCTGCTTTTGCTGCTGATAAATTTTTATAAAAAAGGCATTTCGCCCAATACTCCGTCAAGATGTAAATATTATCCTACATGCTCTACTTATGCACATAAAGCCATAGAAAAACACGGCGCTTTTAAAGGCGGCGGCATGGCGGTCTGGCGTATCCTGAGATGCAACCCCTTCAGCAAAGGCGGGGTTGACCCGGTGAAATAACACCAGAAAGGACAATACGATGGCAAATTTTTTCGAGCCAATACTGAGATTCCTTGGACAAATATTTTTCTTCATGTACAATACCATAGGTTTCCACAACTTTGGACTCACCATCATATTCTTTACACTTATAACTAAACTAGCCCTGATGCCGCTTACCTTAAAATCCCAGAAATCCACCCAGGAGATGAATGCCATTCAGCCTGAGGTAAAAAAGATTCAGGAAAAATATAAGAACGATAAAGAAAAACAGAACGCAGAAATACAAAAACTATATAAAGAAAACAACGTCAGTTGTATGGGCGGATGTCTTCCTATGCTTCTTCAGTTTCCAATCCTGATAGCGCTTTATTCAGTTTTAAGGAGGCCGCTCACACTGGTTGCGGGTAAAGCAACTGAAGCTGTTATCGCTATAGCAAACAGTCTTCCCGAGAACCTGCGCGGATTACTTGTTTTTTCGGGTAAAGCCCCGGAAACATTCACAAAAATAAATGAACTTAACGAGTTGAAGGTCATTGATTTTCTCAGCAATAATCCGCAGTACTTAAACAATACAATTACAAGCGCCGATTTAATTAATCTTAAATTCCTTGGACTGGATCTTGGTAAAGTTCCACAGTGGCAGGTATGGAATATTCCCAAAGAGGAACTTGGAATTTATCTTCCGTTGCTAATTCTTCCGATAATTGCTGTAATTATGACGGTTATTTCCCAGAGACTTATGCAGCCGCCAAAAAAGGATGTACCAAAAAAGAGCAACAAGCCAGAAGAGAAGAATACCGCAGCAGGTATGACAAATGCAATGAAATACATGATTCCGGGCATGACCCTGTATTTCTCATTTATACTTCCGGCAAGTATGGCCCTTTACTGGATTTGTACTTATGCCTTCCAAATTTTCCAGTCGCTTATAATGAATAACATGAAAAAGAAAAAAGAAGAAGAGAAAGCCCGTCAATCGGGCGGTGCGCCTGCCAAGACGTTAAAAGAAGGCGAAAAGAAAAATGAAAAAAAGAAATCCGAGGGAGGCAAGAAATAAATGGGAAACGTAGTAATAGAAAAATCAGCAAAAACCGTTGAAGAAGCAGTAAACCTCGCACTTGAAGAGCTTGATGTAACCGAAGACCAGGTTGAAATAGAAGTGCTTGAAGAGGGAAGTAAATCCCTTCTCGGCCTTAGAAAAGCAAAAGAAGCAAAAGTAAGGGTTACCCTTTTTGACTATGCAACTGAAATAGCAAGGGATTTTCTTGAAGAACTATTCGACAAGATGGGCCTTGACGCAATGATAGACATCACCGAAGACGAGGAAATCATGAAAGTCAATATTAAAAGCGACAGCAGCGGCGTTATAATAGGAAGAAGGGGAGAAACCCTTGACGCACTGCAGTTCCTTACAGGGCTTGTGGTAAACAGGAACAACACGACTTATAAGAAAATTATCCTTGATACCGAAGACTACAGGAAAAAGCGCGAAATAACTTTGCAGAAACTTGCTAACCGCCTGGCATACAAGGTTGAAAAAACCGGCAGAAGCATGTCGCTTGAACCAATGAACCCTTATGAAAGAAGAATAATTCACTCAACGCTTCAACAAAACAAAAATGTAGAAACATACAGCGTTGGTGAAGACCCTAATCGTAAGGTTGTAATAAAGAGCGTCAACGACTAAAATATAATTACATAAGAATAATAAACAAAAAGGCTATTGTGAAAGGATTGCTTACACAACAGCCTTTTTTAAACCCGAAAAACATTTGTACCTAGGGACAAACGTAACAAAAGCGAACATTTGTCCCTAGGGATAAACGTAACAAATGTAACAAGGAGTATGGATATGGATAGTTTTGATACGATTGCGGCAGTATCTACGCCGCCGGGAACCGGCGGAATCAGCTGTATCAGAATAAGCGGAGACAGGGCGTTTGAAATAGCGGCACGAGTGTTTTCATGCGGATCTAATTTTTCGAGATTAGAAAGTCACAGCGTAACATACGGTAGGATTGTAAACGCAGAAAAAGAAGTTCTTGATGAAGTTCTATTGCTTAAATTGAAAAGTCCAAGGACATATACAAGGGAAGATGTAGTAGAAATACACTGCCACGGAGGAAGTGTCGTTACCCGAAACGTCCTGGAATTGTTATATCGAGAAGGGGCTGTTCCGGCCCAGCCGGGGGAATTTACAAAAAGAGCGTTTTTGAATGGCCGCATAGATCTTTCGCAGGCAGAAGCTGTAATGGACCTTATAAATTCGAAAACACAGAAAAGTGAAAAAAGCGCAGCACGGCAGCTGGAGGGAAGGACCGGAACAAAGATAAAAAAGGCCAGACAGAGGATAGTGGAGCTCCTGTCTCATATTGCTGTTTCAATTGATTACCCAGAATATGAAGATGATAAGCTGACAAGGGAAGAAGCTGTCCCTGAAATCGTATCAATTAAAGGAGAACTGTCGGCGCTGATTGAAAACTTTGACACCGGGCGAATACTCAGGGAAGGCCTGAACATTGCTGTTCTGGGTCCGCCGAATGCGGGCAAATCAACTTTTATTAATAAAGTTACCGGGGAAGAAAAAGCAATAGTAACACACATCCCCGGAACCACAAGGGATGTACTTGAAATTCAATTTTCACTGAAAGGTTATCCGATAATACTGCATGATACTGCCGGAATTCGAAAAACAGATGATTTCATTGAGAGGATAGGGATTGAAAAATCACTTGAAACCAAAGAAAAAAGCGAACTGGTTATATTGATACTGGATGCAGCGAGGGGATTTGATACCGAAACAAAAGAACTTATAGATCAAATGGATATAAACGAGACCATATTTGTGGTTAATAAAACGGATATTGAAGATGGGACGGAGATCATAAAATATATCGGCGGGAATAAAGTCATAAAAGGAATACTATCAAATGACTTCGGCACGGCCGAAATACTTGATGCGGTATATTCATGTATTGAAAAAGGAAATTTAGAAATAAAAGACATTTCGGTCACAAATGCCCGGCATAAAATACATATAGACAAGGCTCTTGAGTGTTTTGAAAGGGCCTTGGAAACAGACAAAAATAATGGATTCCTTGATCTTATGTCCGTTGACCTGACTATAGCTGCTGAAGAATTAGGGAAAATTACCGGTGAGAGCGCGGGAGAAGATATAATAAAAACAATATTTGAGAAATTTTGCGTAGGTAAATAAATGAATTACAATGCGGGGAAATATGATATAGCAATAATCGGAGCAGGGCATGCGGGTTGCGAGGCCGCTCTTGCTGCTGCCAGACTCGGATGCTCAACTGTAATTTTTACCCTTAATATGGACAGCGTTGCCAATATGCCGTGCAACCCAAGCATAGGGGGAACGGCGAAAGGCCATCTGGTCAGGGAAATAGATGCCCTTGGCGGTCAAATGGGAATTTCCGCGGATGCTACACTTATTCAGTCGAGGATGCTGAACAAAGCAAAGGGCCCGGCGGTTCATTCTCTAAGGGCACAGATTGACCGCAGGGCTTACCAGGAAGAAATGAAACAGGTGCTTGAAGAACAGAAGAACCTGGATTTAAAGCAGGCCGAAATAACAGATGTCATTTTTGATGAAAGCAACAGCATAACCGGGGTCAGGACGCACACGGGAGCCGAATACGAATGTAAATGTGCAATAATCTGCTCCGGAACGTATATGAAAAGCAGGATTATAATAGGTGAAGTAAATTATCCCGGTGGTCCTGACGGAATGTTTCCCGCAAACAAACTCTCTGCCTGTCTTTTAAATGCAGGGATTGAACTCATGCGATTTAAAACAGGGACTCCTGCGAGGGTTCACAGAAACAGTATTGATGCTTCGCTTATGGAAGAACAAAAAGGCGACGAACCGATTGTTCCGTTCTCTTTTGAGACTGAGAAAATTGATATTGATCAGAAATCCTGTTATCTCACATATACAAACGAAGAAACACATGCCGTCATCAGGGCAAATCTTGACAGATCGCCCTTGTTCGGCGGAGAGATTGACGGCGTCGGCCCAAGGTACTGCCCGTCCATTGAAGATAAAGTTGTGCGGTTCAGCGATAAACCGCGGCACCAGATTTTTATTGAGCCCATGGGACTAAAAACAAATGAAATGTATGTCCAGGGAATGTCTTCTTCACTGCCGGAGGATGTTCAGGAGAAAATGCTTAAAACAATCAAGGGCCTTGAAAACGTAAGAACAATGAGAACCGCTTATGCGATTGAATATGACTGCGTTAACCCGCTTCAGCTGAATGCATCGCTGGAATTCAAGGAATACAGCGGATTGTATTCAGCGGGGCAAAGCAACGGCAGTTCAGGTTATGAAGAAGCCGGAGCGCAGGGATTAATAGCGGGAATTAACGCAGCTCGTAAAATTAAGGGTGAAAAACCAGTAATCCTCGGCCGCGCTGAAGCATATATCGGTGTCTTAATTGACGACCTAGTTACCAAGGGCACCAACGAACCTTACAGGATGATGACTTCGCGCAGCGAATACCGGCTTCTGCTGCGGCAGGACAATGCAGATATAAGACTTACCCCCGTCGGCTATATGACAGGGCTTATTTCTGAGGAAAGGTACAGAAAATTCCTTTTTAAAAGAGAATTTATCGAAAAAGAACTCGCGAGGCTTAAAAACAAAGTATTTGCACCCGACGAAATAAACAAATTCCTTGTTGAAAATGGTGCAAATGAAGTTATAACCGGCATAACGGCGGACGCACTGCTGAGAAGACCCGGCATAACATACCGCGGTCTTAAAGGACTCGATCCGGATACACCTGAGAGTAATTCTGTATATGAAGAGGCTATTGAGGTCATGTGTAAATATGAGGGATATTTAAAGAGACAGCTGCAGCAGGTAAAGCGTTTTGAGAAAAATGAGAGAATACTGCTTCAGAATGATTTAGAGTACTCTAAAATTGACGGTCTAAGACTTGAGGCCAGGCAGAAACTCGACGCTGTAAAGCCAAGGTCTGTCGGACAGGCGTCCAGGATATCAGGCGTATCGCCGTCGGACATAAATGTCCTTTTGATTTACCTTGAGCAAAGGAGGCGTTCCGGAAAATGAAAGACATACTGGTAAATTACTTTAAAAGCAGTAATATCGACTATGACGAAAGAACAATCAGTCGGTTTATAAAATACCGCGGCCTTCTTGTCGAGTGGAATAAAAAATTCAATTTAACCGCAATAACCGATGACGAAGGAATAGCGGAAAAACACTTTATTGATTCTTTATCAATACTGGACTTAGTAAAAACCGCCGAACGGATCGCAGATGTGGGAGCCGGTGCAGGATTTCCCGGATTACCGCTGAAAATAGCTGGTTTTAAGGGCGAAATAATACTTATGGATTCCCTTAATAAGAGGGTTGGCTTCATGGATATGGTTATTGATGAATTAGGGCTTAAAAACTGCACCGCCGTACATATGCGGGCGGAAGATGCAGGAAGGGGAGGACACCGGGAAGCTTTTGACGCGGTTACTGCAAGGGCGGTAGCGAGTCTTCCGGTGTTGTGTGAATACTGTATGCCGCTTGTAAAACCCAACGGGATTTTCATAGCCATGAAAGGACCTGAAGCAGAGCGGGAAATAAAAACTTCCCGTAATGCGATTGAGCGGCTTGGCGGAAAAATAAAGACAGTAAAAAACATCAAACTTGGTGATTTTGAAAGAAATATAATTGTAATTGTGAAAATTAAAAAAACACCGGCAATATATCCCAGAAAAGCAGGGACGCCCAAGAAGCGTCCGCTTTAAGACTTATTAAATAAGCGTCTTTTAATGCAAAGCAATAAAAACAAAGGAATACGCATCATTCGGGTCAGTCTTTTAGGTTGCTTAATTAGTCTGTAAAACCACTCAAGATTGATTTTTATCATCCACCCCGGGGCTCTTTGTACGTTTCCGGAGAGGACATCAAGCGTTCCTCCGCAGCCGATAGCAACACCCGTCACAAGGTTTTTCTTATTCTCGGATATCCACAATTCCTGTGCCGGGACTCCCAGTGCGACAAGGAGAATGTCGGGCTGCTGTGAATTGATTTTTTGTATCAGAGTCTTGGAAAAAGAAAGATCATGATAGCCGTGTTCTGTCCCGCAGACCGTAACCGATGGATAAGTTTTTTCGATTTCTTCTGCTGCCTTTTCTGCAATTCCGGGAGCGCTTCCATATAGGAAAACGGAAAGAGTTTCACCGCTGCTTAACACTGATTTTATGAGGTCAACCCCTGCAACCTTTTCCCTGACGGGCGTTTTAAGTAATTTTGCTCCCAGAACTACCCCGGCCCCATCCGGCACGGTCATATCAGACCCGTTCAGTACATTCATTAAAGAAGAATTTTTAACGGCGGCCATGGCCATTTCGGCATTAGGAGTGAAAACCATACTGCAACCTCTTTCTTTAGTAAAAGAAAGCACTTTTCCGACCGCTTCGCCCATGGTTACATCATCAATTTTCAGACCCAATATATTAACTTTCACATTTCCTCTTTTTTATTTACCCTCCCAGTGGGTTTTATTAAAAATACTCATAGATAATGATATCATAGATTATCGTTTTTATCAGATTATTGTTAATAGCGCCGTAAAAGGGATTTTATGTTAAATAACAGAATTTACCAACCATAAGCAAAGGCCATCAGAATGGACATGAGGGGCTCGTTGTAGTATAATACATGTGATATATATACAGTAAACGGAGTAATAAAATGACCCAAGAATACAACACTGACGTAGCAAGAATCATCCCCATTGAAATAGAGGACGAAATAAAAAAATCATTCATAGAATACGCCATGAGCGTAATTGCCGACAGGGCTCTTCCTGATGTCAGGGACGGCCTTAAGCCCGTGCACAGAAGAATACTCTACGCCATGCTTATACTTGGCTTCCTACCGGAAAAAAGCTATAGAAAATGTGCATCCACGGTAGGTGAAGTACTTGCGAAATTCCATCCCCATGGTGATGCTGCAGTATATGACAGTCTTGTTCGAATGGCTCAGGATTTTTCCCTTA
>Ga0233414_10000266_pt1 | contig 22070 bp, 25 predicted proteins | sample Na_anoxic_10_MG_FD_189020 | JGI IMG/M metagenome (GOLD analysis project Ga0233414, IMG submission 189020) | Seawater microbial communities from Saanich Inlet, British Columbia, Canada - Na_anoxic_10_MG | ecosystem: Environmental > Aquatic > Marine > Inlet | place: Canada: British Columbia... | reverse complement strand
ATGATTAAGTTCATTACCACATACACAGCAATTTTGATTTGAAAAGTAATTACCCCAATGATCATTTGGATTATTACAATTATTATTACCATTATTGGGACAATTACAGTTATTAGTATTACATCCACAACATGTAATAGGTTCTAGTTTAGGTTTTTTACATATTTCGGTAATATATAATATATTATTTGGGTGAATATTTTTGTATTTTTTACAGTTTTCAATTTTAAATAATATACTGGGTAATTCAGATTTATCATTAAAATTAAACCACGACTGTGAATAAATTTCCATTAATCCATTAAAATAAAAATTACGAATTTTTTTATCACATATATCTACTTTATGGTTAGGCCAATTATAATAATATTCTTCTTTATCTTTTGTAGTTATATGATTAATTAATTTAATAACACAATCTATATCAGATATTTTAGATTTTTTAAGTAATTTAAAATTACAGCAAATATTATATGGTAAATCGGAACATTTTTTTCCTTGTCTTGAATCATTTAATAATTTCATAAATTCCATTTTACATATATAATTATCAAAAATATTTTTATAATTATCATCTAATTCATTAATATAACAACCAGTATAAATAGATAATGTATTTATTGTATCGGATTTTATTTTTTTATTAAGATAATATGATTTAATTTCAGTAATATCAAAATCAAATAATACTAATGAAACATCCGGATTACATTTTAAATCAATTAAAATTTCTTTTTTGTCTAAAACAGATAATGAAATCATTTTTGTTTTATATGGTTCAACAAAACCACAACCCTGACCAATCACATTAAAATCAATACATTTACAAGTATGATTGTCAATTAATCCATAATAATGTCTTCTAAATTTATTTTCAGAATTAGATAAACGCAATCTAAGTAGATTATTACATAATTTATATAATTTTGGGTCTGTTTCAAAATTAGAACAATTATTTTTATCTAATATATCACTAATATCATATTCATCTTCATTGTTATTTTTTTTTAATGGAGTATATTTACCTATTAAATTACCATTAAAATTTATAATTGCATTAGTATCAACATCTAAAGAATATAGATCATCTGAATTATAATTACCTTGTTTATCAAAAATAACTGAATTTGTAATAAAGATGAAATCATTTTCATCGATATTAAAATAATGATCAATTGAGTCTGAATATTTATCTTTAATAATAAATGGCATGATTAAATCACTATAAATACTACTAGAACTAGTTCCATGTTGTTGTGGATACCATAAACTAAACATAGAATTATTTAGAACTTTAAATTTTGGATTAATTTTTTCTCCATTTATTGTTTCTTTGCCAAATTCGAGAATGGTGGACGCACCATCTACAAACGTATTACAATTTAATCCAAGTGGATGTATATTAATAATAGTGTCAGTTTCATTTATAAATTCATGAGAGTAATCATTATATTTTCTATAAACAAGTAAGGGTAATCCCAATTTATTATTAATTTGTATATCACATTTTAATGAAGTAACAATTGAACCATATATGATAATGTTACCAGATATATTACTTAAAAATATATCTGAACAAGTAATTGGTTTTTTATAAAATTTTATACAACCTATATTTAATATAATTTCAGTATCAATAATTCTATTAGATGGTTTAGATATATCAATATATAATTTATTACAATTAAATCCCATATATAATATATTATATATAATAATATAATAAATATGAACAATTTCAAGAATGTTGGATATTATGAAAGAGTTAATAATATCATAGATGGATTAAAACTAAGAAATGAGTATGATACTGAAATAATTAAAAATCGTTTCTTATATGAAGTATTATTATATGAAGAGAAAAGAGATAAAACAAAAAAATACTATAATAGTTTTAGATTTATAGTTACACTTGGATCTCTATTTTTACCCGCAATATTATCTATTGGTCAAATGGATCCAAATAAATTACCAAAAAATTTTGATACAATAAGTTATTGGGCCGCGTGGTCAATATCATTAACAGTTACAGCTTGTAATGGATTCCTTCAATTATTTTCTCTAGATAAGAACTATTATACATATTCAATAGTAACAGAACAACTTAAAACTGAGGGTTGGCAATATTTACAATTATCGGGTAAATATGAAGATAGTCCATCTCATGAAGCAGCATTTAAACCATTTTGTAAATCAATTGAAAATATCAAGAGGAAACAAATTGAACAAGAATTTAGTGGTGGTAAAGCAGGTGATAAGAAAAAAACATTTGATTTTAAAAAAGAAATGAATAATACATTACCAGTAGAATATAATAATAAAAACATAAGTGATGATAAAAAAGTAGTAAATGATATTGATAGTAAACTAGAATTATTAAATATGATGGCTAATAAAATGGGATCTTCGCAAAACACAAATATATCAAGTATAGAAGATTTTACTAAATCTTTAAAAGATAATGCAATTGATACTATAAATGGAAAAATTGAAGAAAAAGTTAATGATGTTAAAGAAACAGTAATAGATGTTATAAATGAAACTGAAACACCCAAAATAAATAAAGATAATCCATAAAATTTAATATATAAGTCTCTGATATTTATTTGAAATATAGTATAAATGAAATAACTACTGAAATTGATATTAGAAAAAGAATAAAATATGGATCTTGTTCAAATAATAAAGATAAATCATGTATTGTGTTTATTTTAAAGATAATGATATTCGGAATGTATCTAAGATTTCATAGTAATCAAAAAAATAATAATACAGAATTAAAAGCAATATTAGAAGCAATATAACAATGTATTGGTGTTAATAAAAAATATCAATATATACAGATTCACATTATTCTATTGATTCTTATACTAAATGGTCATGTAAATGGATTAAAAATAATTGGAAAATAAAAAAATAAAAAATAACAGAAAACATATTAAGGCACATACTGGGTTATCAGATAGATTATCATTTGGTAATAGTAAAGTCGATAAAATAACAACAGATTCTATTAAATAAATTTATAATAGACATTTATCAGTTGTAATGATTTCATCTGGTCCTCTTTTACATTTTCTTTTTTTACTATTATTGATTCTATTAATTAATTCGGAATTATCATTATTTTTATAATAATCTACTTCTTCCCAAAATTTATGAATTTCTTCCATTGTCTTCAACCACCAAGTTCTATCTCTTTTAACTAAGGTACACTCGTATCTTTCAATTTTCCACCATTTACATTCAATAAATGTAAAATTATTATTTAGAACCCATTGTTTTTTTTCATTAATCCATTTAATATAATTATCATAGGATAATTCTAAGTCTGGATATAAATAACTATAAGATATAGAATCTTTTTTTTGATATGTTAGAGAACATCCTTTAGGTAAGTTATTAGCTGTATATCCTTCTTTAATATTATTTTCATAAATAAATGTATCATTATTATATTCTTCCATTGTATCATATTCTAGTAATTTAACTTGTAAGAAATCACATTCTTCTAAATTACAACATTCTAATTGACCTTGCATTTGAAATCCATAGTGTCCTGGAACAGTTTTAGTAAATTTTCTCTTTGGCGGACATTTAATTTCTAACATACGACCAATATATTCATCAGATGAATCATTTGAACAAATTCCATCTGGAGATGCTCCAAAAATTTTAAACTTTGGATGTGGGACTAATCCAAATTCTAAAATTTTTACATTATTAATTAATTCATAAAATTTAGTAGCGATTTCTTCATATTTAACACCCCATTCCGTAATTTCATTTGATTCATATGGTTTTTCTACCGGATCTGACTTATCTAAAATTAATTCATCCCTACTTTTAAAGAAACAATGACCTAAAGCACTAGCCAAACTACTAGCAGTTAATAGTCCTTTTCTTAATTCAAACCATTCTTTTGATCGTTGTTCAGGTAATTCTAATTTTAAAAGTTCATCTACAATATTCTTTAGTTTATTTACTTTATTATGATTAATCATAATATCATTCACAATACTATTAATAATACTATCAATCATATAAATTTCACTCGTATTAGTTACATTATGTATACAAATAATACTATAATTAATATCTATTTTAATTTTTTCAATATATTCTGTATTGTCAATATTATCAACAATATTGTCTTTATAAAAATTTGATTCAATAAATTCTTTAATAAATTCATTATAAGTATATCCTTTAACGTCCATATTTTATATTAATTATTATATCTTAAATAATTAATATAAAATATTTTCAAATTTTTATTAAATTTGAAAAATATTTAAAATTAAAAGTAATAAAAGTGTATAAAGTAATAAAAGTGAAAAATAAATAATGTTATCATTTAAATCTGTTATTGATAAAAAATCAGATAATATTGGAAATATATATAAATGTAATACTTGTGATAAAATTAAAAATAATAAAGCATGGGCTATATATTATAATGAATGTAAAAAATGCGATGTAAATGTATGTTCATATTTATGTTATAATAAAGAAATAATTGAAAATAAAAATGTATGGGAGAATATTAAAAATAAAGAAGACTTTAATATGTTATATCCAATTATTAAAAAGAAAGAAAAAGATTTTGTGATTAAATCCGAAAATGAAATAAATAATATGAATACAAGTCAACGAGATAAATATTATAATGATTACGAATGTTTTTACGATAAAGATCCACTGAGAGCTGTATTATTAAATAATATTCAAAAAATAATGGATAATCAAGAAAAAATTGAAGAATATTATGAATGTAGTAGTAATTCAGATAATGAAAATAATCAAGATGATTATTAAGTTTAATATAAAAATATTTAATATATTAATATTCATACAATGATTGAATTATTAGAAAAAAAAGATAATATAGTAGAGATAATAGATCAAAATCATAAAGATAAAACTTTATCTTTTTTTTATTTTACAGCAAGTTGGTGTGGACCTTGTAAAAAGATAGCACCAACAATTGAAAAACTATCAAATAAATTAATAGAAAATAATAAAAATGTTAAAATTTATAAAATAGATATAGACGAGAATGAAGAATTTGCTCTAAAATGTAATATTCGTTCGGTGCCCACATTTTTAATAATAGATGGACCGAAATTATTATCAGGATGTAGTGGAATTGATTTTAAAAATATATCAGAGATGTTAATTAAGGTATATAATGAATATAATTCATCTATCGGAGAAGAAGAAGAAGTAGAAGAAGAAGATAATTCATCTATCGGAGAAGAAGAAGATAATGAAGAAGAAAATAATTCATCTATTGAAGAAGAAGAAGAAGATAATATTTCATCTATTGAAGAAGTAGAATCTGGTGGAGATAAAGATAATATATAATATATATATTATATAAAGATAATTATTTAATATATATTAACATGGCAGAAGAAGAAAAAGAAGAAAATATTTGTGATTTATCATTTGAAAATTTAAATATAAATGATGAATTATTGCGTGGAATATATGCGTATGGATTTGAGAAACCATCAAGTATTCAATATAAAGGTATTCCAAAAATAGTTGCTGGAAAAGATTTAATCGCACAATCGCAATCAGGAACAGGTAAGACGGGGTCATTTACAATTGGAGTATTAAATAAGATAGATACGAGTATAAAGAAAACACAATATATAGTTATAGCTCCCACACATGAATTAGCTAATCAGATATATGATGTATTTATAAATTTAAGTAATTATATGGATGTATCAATTGTTAAAGTAATTGGTAAAACAAATATGCAACAATCTAGAGCAGAACTACAAAAAGATCCACAAATTGTTATTGCGACACCAGGAAGACTATTAGATATGATAAATAGAAAATATTTATTTACAGATTCAATTAAAACATTAGTATTAGATGAAGCAGATGAGATATTATCTCAAGGGTTTATGGAAACGATTTACAATATAATTCAAACAGTTCCCAAGACAACTCAAATATGTTTATATAGCGCAACAATTCCTTCAGAAATATTAGAATTAACAGATCAATTTATGAATAATCCAGATAAAATATTAGTAAAATCGGATTCATTGACATTAGAAGGTATTCAACAATTTTACATTGGTTTAAAACAATATAAGTGGAAATTTGATGTTTTAATGGATATATATAATACAATTAATGTTACACAGTCTATAATATACGTTAATAGTAAAAATGTATTAAGTAATTTATATGATCGTTTATCTAATAATGATTTTCCGGTATCTCATATACATGGAGATATGGACAGAAATGAAAGAGAAAAAAATTTAAATGATTTTAAATCAGGAAATACGAGAGTATTATTATCTACAGATTTATTATCACGAGGAATTGACATACAGCAATTATCTTTAGTAATTAATTTCGATTTACCTAGAAGTAAAGAAACATATATTCATAGAATTGGTAGAAGTGGAAGATATGGTAGAAAGGGTGTTGCTATTAATTTTGTAACGGATGAAGATATGACACATATGAGCGATATTGAGAAATTTTACAATACAGAAATTAAAGAAATGCCTCAAAATTTGGAGGATTATTTAAATTAATAATATTAAAGGATAAGTGTGTTTATAATATATCAATTCTTTCTAACTAGATTATATGGACAACTTTAATATATTATCAAATGAGAATATTCAAACTGTTAACTTAGATTTGAATAGTATGAATAATTATTCAGATATTGGTGTTGAACTGTTAGTAAATTCAGAAAAGACGATTAATACTAATAAAGAAGATATTAATTTATTTAGTGATACGGCTATTGATGAGGGTAATACATCATTACCGAACGATGATAATAAAAACATATCATTTGGTAATGATATATTACCGAATGATCCAATATTATCAAGAAATGATTCAAATGATGATGATGAGAATTCAGAATTTAAGCCAATTTATAAGATGTCTCCACAAGATATTAAGAATGAAAAGATTGATTTAATTTATAAATTCAAAAGATTAGAGAATCAGGGTATTAAGGCAACAATGAATTATAATATGAATTCACAATTAGATGATATGAGGAATGAATATATTAAATTAAAAAAACAGAGAGAAACAGAAAATGCTATTAAATTTCAACGAAAAATGTTAATGGCTTGTATAACAGGAATAGAATTTATGAATGGTAAATTCGATCCATTTTCTGTTAAGTTAGATGGTTGGTCTGAGAGTATGAATGAAGGGATTGATGATTATGATGAAGTTTTTGAAGAACTACATGATAAATATGGTGGTAAGGGTGAGATGGCACCAGAAATTAGATTAATATTTATGATAGCTGGAAGTGCATTTATGTTTCATTTAACAAATACTATGTTTAAAACAAGTCTACCAGGTATGGATGATATTTTGAAACAAAATCCAGAATTAATGCAACAATTTGCCAGTGCGGCAATTAATACACCAAAAAGCGATAATTCATCAAAACCTCCTAGACAATCGCATCCAACAACACGGGAAACTCGACAACCCCCAGAACCAATGGGAGGACCATTGGGGAGTATGATGGGTGGATTAATGAATAATATTATGGGAGGTTCTCAAGGTGGTGGAAATAATATTGGGGGTGATCCAATATCTAATATGATGGGTGGATTAATGGGAGGTATGATGGGTAATCCATCTAAGCCACAAACAAATAAATCAAGACCCAAACCATCTGATGATATAGATAATATTATAAATAATATGAATATTGATCCATCAAATATAGATTTGGATTCAATTTCAATTATTAGTGGCGATTCGGATAATGGTGGACTAACATTAAATATTTAATTTAATTTATTTATTTTATTTATAATAATATTTAAGTCATCCTTAATACTTTCAATATTTTCTCCATCATCTTCTTCTTTACCTTCATCTTCATCTTCTTCGCCATCATTATATGAAAATAAACCACTTATAAATAATATAAATATAATAGTTAATGTAATTGATGCTAATATATCTCTAGTTGCCACAAAAAAAGCACAAAATATTATAATTCTTCTAAAAAATGAAGTATTAATATATTTTTTTTGATCTGGTGATAATTCTTCAATTATAAATCTAGCTCCAATATTAATAGTTATCATAATAATTCCAAGGAAATATTTATTTTCAGAAATATCTTTTAATACTTTAATATCTTCCATTATATTTAATTAGTATATTTTTTTTATATAATAATTTAATATGAGTAGTTTAGGATTTTGTAATTTAGATGAAGCATTTAATTCTAGTAATTTAAATACTAAGAAAAATAAAAATTCTAGAAATAAAAAAAAATCAAATGATAAATCAAATGAAAAATCAAATGGTATGTCGGGGACCATTGATAGTTCTTTCATTAATAGCGATAATATAGCATCAAATAGAATATCAGGGACTACTTCAACAATTGGTGCAAGTGTCGCCGGATCTAATTCAGAATTCGAAACATCTAATGAATTTAATAAAGTTAGAAAAGATTCAATATTATTATCTGGACAAAATAATGAAAATAATGATAATAATAAAGAAATAGTATCGTTAAATAAACAAATAGAAAATCTTAGAGATCTTGTAAATGAAATGTCTAAACAAAATAATAATAATAATAATAATAATAATAATTTAATTGAAACATTTACTAATAAACCATTATTTAAATTTGATAATCATCAATTAAATGAATTATTATTATTTATATTTTCTGGTATTTTTATTTTATTATTATTTGATTATATTTATAAATTAGGGAAAAAATCATATTAAAAAAAATCTAAGTTATAACATATAAAATGAATAACAATACACCCCACAGTAAACTATGTATTTTAGAACCAAATCAAGTTGTAATAACTCAAGGAAAGATGATTGATGAATGTAAAATTACAAATAAAGTAGAAATTGTTCAAAATCTATGGAATTATAATCATGTTTATCAAAATGATATTTTGAAAAAATACCCATATGTTGGTGTAATTCCTCAAGGACCGGCAACAGGTTCTTGGCCTTGTCGTAATGGTAATTGTAATTATTTTTCACCAAATAATCCAGTTATTCCTGAAAATTTCAGAAATATTGATTTATTAAGTTTACCCCCAAATTAATTTTTTAAACCATCATAAATTTTTAAATAATATATTAATATATATATATATGAATATTAAAAATTACATTTGTATTTTAATAGTAATATTATTAATTATAATAATATTCAATAATAATTCAATTAGTAAATTTTATTATAAGTTCAGGGATAATAATAATAATATACAAAAATATAAAACAATTGATGGTGCTTCTGTTTCTGAAGTCACATACAAAATGATTAATAATAAACCAACTATAAATATAATTAGAGATAACGAGCAATTAGTATCTGGTGATAATACAGTATATTTTGAACCAAAATATATATTAAAAGATAATATGGGTGAAAATGATATAAATTCAACTGAATATACTTCAGCCCAAATACCTAATAATATACCCGATACAGCTTGGACCGATTACCGAATAAGTCAAACTCCATCATTTTATAGTAATAATATCAATGATGAAAAAACTAATCTAAAATTATTTTTTGATGATCAAAATAAATTTCATAATACTATAGAAGAAAGTTATTATCATAATAATGTTAAGAGAATGCCGATACCAGCATGCTATATTGGAAAAAATAATGTGAATGTTTGTAACTTTAATAATAAATTACAAAGAATACCATTAAATCTATCAAATTTATCATATGACGATTTATATTACCAACAATCTAAAGATGATATTAATGATAATAATATATTTATTAATGATGAATTCTATACTGGACCAGTTATGGCAGCATCTAATATTTTTTCTAGATAAATACATTTGTAATTTATTGACATATTATATTCTTTACACCATTTTAAAGATAAATTTATCTGTTCTTGTGAAGGTTTTAATTTCACAATTTTATCATCTATATTTTTTAATATTTTATTTATATTTTCTATCTGTAACCCAATACATATATTATTATAACTAGTAATATCTATTATAAAATCATTCGGTATATCTATCATCATTCTATGTTTATTATTAAAAAAATATTTCATAATATTTATGACTCCATTATTTTTTTTATGGTTTTTACAAACTATATATTTTTCTGAGTTTGTATTTCTACTTGTATGTGGTTTAGTAATATATACGACTTCATACGATTGATATAATAAATATACTAATTGAATTGTTTTATAATGTGAAATATCAAATATTTTAATAATCATTGACCCATTCTCTTTTTGTATATGTAATCCTAATATTATTTCAGAATAAATTAACTCATATGATAATAATTCTTGATTATTATAATCATTAGAATAATCTATACCACCATCACACGATACTATATCTTGAGTATTTATACCAATACTATCAATTAACGATATAATATTTTCCATATCACATATATCACCATTACCATTAACACCATATAAAATATTTATTTTATTATTATTTTTAATAATTGGATGCCAGTCTGGTATATTATTATTTTTTGATTTTAATGTTATACCATTTATATTATCTATATTTATTTTTTTTTTACTATGATTATATATTAATGATTGAATAAAACCACCTGGTCCTTCTGCAATTGAAGTTATTTGTTTATTATTTGATTTAATTAATTCAAAATCATATAAAATTTCGTGTATTTTATAAAATGCTCTACTAATTGATATATCAAATTTACATATATTTTTATTTTTTGATGTACAAAAATATATATATTCATAATTATTAAATATTTTTTTACTTTTTTCCCATTTATTTGAATAATTATCTATTTTTATTTTTGTCTTTTCTAATTTACCATGAATTTCTTTATCAATTATATAATCTTTAATATTTTTACATATTATTTTTTTATCATATTTACATTCAATTAAATACGACTTCATAATTATATTAATCAAATAATTTTTAAGTCTATTTTATGTGAAAATATTTATATCAATGATAGACATTCTCATTGTTTTATAAATATAACTTTTTTTATTCATATTTGAAAATTTTCTATTATTTTCATTAATTTTAGGTAATTTATATAAGTAATCATAATATTTATTTAAATCATTCATTCTAATATTATAATCCATAATTTCCAATGAACTATTTAAATTATTGAATAATTCATTCTTTATTATATAATAAGCAAGGATATTTGAATATTTATTAATATCTATAATCTTTTTATTGTCTATTCTTGATATATATAATACTTTTTGAGATTGGAAATTTATAAAAAATTTTTCTAAATATACTGCTTTAATAAAAAATTTATATGGATTATTTAATATTTTTGAACATAAAAATATATTTATAAATATTGCCCAAAAATCCGTATATGCTTCAAACGAATTTATTTCAATTGAATTTATCAAATATTTTTCTCTATATTTTTTTATTATTATATCCGATTCATCTCTATAATCTAAGTCCATATGATGTATTAATTCATGAATTGTTGTTTTCAATAACTCCTCTTTCCTCCATATATCTATATGATCTATTGATGAAGAACCAGTATTCACATTATCTGGTGTTAATATTTTATTTCTTCCTTCACTAATTTTTTTATCATTTTCTGTTAAATAATAATTTATTATTATATCTTTACTATAATTACTAATATTATACATAAATTGAATATATTTCAATATTACTGGTATAGCTATGTCTAAATTTTTTTCATTATGATAAAAATTGATAGTTACATTTTTATTATTTATTATAGATAAAACTCTATCTTTATTTTTAAATTTATCTATTGTTTTTTTAATCTTTTCTGATATATATTTATTAGTAATTGAATTATTATTTGATATTTTATCAATTTTATATACTACATCCTTATCTGAATAATTATTATTAAAATAATCATATAATTTTTTCAATCTAATATTACTTTTTTTAATATCTGATTTACCTATACAATAATTTATTAATTCAATTGATTCATGTGTTAATGTTATCATTCTAATATTATTTATATTTTAATTATATTCGTTAATTCTAATAATAAATATTCAATATGAACCATTTTATAATATGATTTACTATAATTATATTCTGAATCACATATAAATTTAACTATTTTATATTTCTTATTCAATGTTATCTTATAATCTGATAATAAATTTGTTAATAATGAATTATAAAAAATACAATTAGGTATTCCCACTGTTAATATATAATAAGATATTTTTTTAATATTTTCAATTGCTTTTTTCTTTTCATAATTATCAAATATTGAATGTTTAATAAAATGAATTATATTATATAGTATATTATCTTCTACACAAATATTTTTATTATTTAAATATTTTATATTTTCTACATCATAATCAGTATTTTTCATAAAATCATCTATTTTTATTAAACAATTTTTATCTTTTTTTATCATTTTCCATTTATCATAATTATTTATTTTAGGTATTCTTAAACACAATATTCTGCTTTTAATTGGATTTATTATTTTTGATAAATTTAATGTTAATACAATAAATATAATATGTGTATTCTTTTCTAATATTACTTTTAATACATTTTGTATTGATATATTTAATAAATGAAAATTATTAAATATGATTATTTTCTTATTATTACAAAAAACATTATATGATTTACATATATCTTTTATTAATTCAAGCCATATATCTTTATTTTTATATTTAATATTTTTTAAATTAAATTCATAATAATAATTATTTTTAATATATAGTATTCCTTTATAGTCAATTTCTTTATTGGAATTTATAATATATACTTTATTTAATGCATTAATTATAGTTTCATATCCTAAATTACTACCATATAAACAAATATTTGGATGGTTTTCATTTTTTAATAATCTAAATAAATTATTTTTTAATTTATCTAAATACATATCTTTTTTAAAATTATATATAATATATTATCTTTATATCCTTATTATATATTATGTTTATATCCTTATTTTTATAAATTCTATAATTTAATTATATCAGTAAATAATGTTTCTAATTATTAAAGATGAAAAATTTAATACAGACAATATAATAATATCTCTACATCAAATATATAATTTTTATCATATTTATTATGATAAAAATTATATAAAATTAAGCGGAATTCCACTAACTATAAACTATACTAAAATTATTGAAAAAAATGATAGATTTTTTATATATTATGATTATAATAGTAATATCGATAAAATAAATAATTGGTTTAATTTAAATATTCCAGATTTTTATTTTATTAGACAAGATATAAATAAAAGTGAAAAATATATTATTGGAAATTCATATAAAGATATAAGTAATAATCAATCATATGAAATTAAGGATAATTGTAATACAATTGATATAATTATATATAAAATTAAATATATTAAAGGGAAATATATACCTATAATTAATATAATATGAATCATATACAAGATGATACCAATTTATTATTTTTAATATCAAATCCAGATAACCATATTAAAAATAATAATCATAATATAGTTAGAATAGATAGTTTAAAACAATATATTATAAAAAAATTTGATTTATTTAATGAAGAATTAATAAATATTATATATACTGATATTTCCGATTATATCAATAAAATAGATATAGATTTATTAATTATTAACAATTTATTAAACAATATTATTAATAAAATTATTAATGAATGATCTCATTGAAAAATCATTTATTAACTCTATTAAATGTGATATTATTAAAGAATTATTAAACAAATATGAATTATTAGATTTAGATATTTCATTAGATGATTATACAAATTTTATTATTAATAGAGTTAATATTTATTCAGAACATCCTAATTTTATAATTAGGGATGATAATGATAATAAATATATTAGTAGAAAAATAACTATAAATAAAAAAAATAAATGTATTACAAGATTATGGAACAATTCATATGGCGGACAATGCTCACATTTAGCTACTTGTAATAATTATTGTAAAAAACATGATTTAATGATAAAAAAATATGGAAAACTTAGATTTGGTAATATAAATGAAATTTATCCTGAAAAAGATTATTTAAATAATAATATCCTTAATTGGTCTAATTAATTTTATATTTATTTAATTCTGTAAATATCTCTGAACCATCTTTAATTAATTTATTAATTACATTATTTAAGTAAATAATATGTTTATCTTGAATTTCAATTGTTTTACTTTGAGAATCTATTTTTTTTTGTAGATTTGCTCCATCTATTATAAATCTATTTATCAAATCCATTGTCCCAATTATCTCTGTATTTGAATTTATTTTCTCCTCTATATTTTTCAACATTAACTTTTTTGATTATATTAAACAATTTATTATTAACTATAAAACTATGATCAATATTTTCAGTATATGATGTATGTCCTTTGTCTTCCAGATTTAACAAAGAACGACCTTCAATTAATTTATTCGGCATTATTTATAAATTAAAAATATATTAATTCAAATTTTATTCAATATTTATAAAACCGGTTTTATAAATAATATTTACAATAAACTATCTAAATATTCGTATCTATACATTTTAATCAAATATTTAATTATATGTTCTTTTTTAAATATATATGTAGGTGAAGTTATTTCGTTTAAAATAGTATCACCTTGATAATCGTCATTTTCTAGATGTATCCATAATACATAATCTGTAAAATGATCCCATTGTGACTCCCGACTCCAACCACTACATACACTACATATATCACTTAGATGTGTTAGTTCATAAAAGCATTTATATTTTAATTGTTTATATTTTAATAATTATATATAATAAACTTCAAAACATATGGTTATAATGGTTATAAATATTGGATAAATATTATTAAAGGAATAATTCTTATCATATATAATTTCCTTTATATGGTTTAAAGCGGTCATTATAATAAATAATATCCAGATATATGAAATAAATTTCAAAGTTTCATTAGAATTATTATTAATTGAAGCGTATAATCCTACTATGAATATAGACATTGTAAAAAATCCTAATTCGGTCTGAAATGGGGATGATTTCCATCCAATTGATTTTGCAATTTTGTTTGATAAAAATAAATGACCGATTGCATAATATAATATAAGTGGTAATAACAAAAAATCAAATATTGTTTTAAATTTATTTATACTGTTATTTATTTGATATATTGTATTTGCTATTATTATTAATTGAAATATACTAAAATATTGTATCATATATTTATAAATATATTAATTCAAAATTTATATAATGAAGTAAGGTATTCGTCCATTGATCGTTTAATTATAGATGTTAATTCAATTACATCTTCATTCTTCATATTATATTTTTTACTAATAACAAATGTATTTGCCATTATCTCTGTTTTTAATTTTATTACTTGTAGTTTTTCACCTAATTCTTTATTATCTCTAATATTTTTAGGAGACATACTATCCAATGAATCAATTAATACTAAATCAGAAGCATTTACACTGCTTATAAACCAATCCCAATCCCCAGATCTTGTTTCTTTCCATAATAGATATCTAATATTATCTGAGGGTGTTCCAGATACATTTACTTTTTCTAATCTATCATCACATAAATTAAATGATTTATGATATATATCACTTGTTTTAACATTTATATAAATCTCAGTATGATTAATCAACTCACCATCCGAACAGTTTGTTAATGGTTCGGATGGCAATCCTGTTTGAATATTTAAACAATTATAAACAACCATTCCATTATTTTTAAAGAAACTACAGAAATCTGGATTATTCATAATTATTATTATTATTATTATTATTAATTTATATTTAAATGTTTATATTATTCAAATTTATTTCACAATACCAACATAATTGTAATTGTGGAGTAGATGGTATTATGATTAGGATACATTCTCACTTTCAATAAATGCGCTATTTGGATATTTAAAATTTCTTAAAAAAACTGTCGGTGATTCATCACCTGTTCCATAATCTGATGGACCTGGACTATCAATTGCTCTTGTAAATACACCTTCTTGAGATGTTATAATATCATCTCTTTCAACTCTACCCCAATTTGTGTAATTTGTTTCGTCATTTCCCCCCATAAGTTCATTTACAGCACATATAGATCCGGTATCATAAAGTAGTTCTCCATTTTTTTCGTCACATATAGAATCTGTACAACCTGCTTGCTCTAATACACACGAGATATTTGAAGATGTGCTTTGTAACCATGGAGAATATGGTGGTCTTGAATAAGCTACACCAGTATTTTCTGTAACACCTGACGCAAGTTGACGTTGACCTTTATCGCGATTCCAAGATTCGGAACCTTCTTTATCACCCATTTCCCACCTTTTTAATCTCCCACCTCTTTGTGGTATAGATACAGGGTTAGCCCAAACAGCCGCATAATCTCTACCAATACCAACCCTTAAATTACCACCAAGACTATTAGCATCTTCCTGTTGCCAACCCAAACTATCATATTTATTACAACATGAAACACAATTATTACAATTACAATTACCATCTTCTACAATAACGGGATGTGGATACCTTGGATCCGGACAATGAGATGAACCTAATCCAGTTGTAGATCCTTGTATACCGGAAGCCATTTTTGGATTATCACTAGACCTCCACCAACTACCATTATTAGTGGCTGATGAGAAATCCCAAGCACAAACATCAAATTGACTATTGCGACGACCCATTTTTGAACCAAATTTATATGGATTCGTACATATTAATGGAGCTACTGGAACCGGTGTCCAATCAAACACCCCTTGATCTGAATCAATTATATTACCTTGAAATTGACTACCACTAGGACCACTAGGACCACTAGGAGTAAGCCATTTACCAACACCTGTTATTTCTAAATCACCCACACCAGGACAATTGACAGTTCCATCTGAATTAACTATAGCACCTTCAACTTCCTTATTACAAAATGGACCTTGTCTTGGTTCATTTTGTGAAGATAAACCCAATCCAGCACCACCGGAACAAGATCCAAAATCTCGTTTTTTTAAAGGTGGATTAATCCAAGGATCTATTCCACCAAACATATTAGTTTCTACAAATCCATCTTTTGCCCAATCTGGATCAGGGTTATCTCTACCAGGATATTCATATACAGGTAAATCAATTAAATCAGAACCAGGATCTAATATACACCATTTTTCATATAATGGTTTAGAATTATCTTGTTCAATTAATCCCTCCATTCCTTCTTGTATACATTGAGATGGAATTTCACCATTACCTTCATACCATTTACACCCAGCTACAACAGAAGAACCGGTATTTGATATTTGTCTATCAATAGCTTCTATATCTGAAGCAAAACCCCTACCACCAACGGGTAATCTGTCCGCATTATAATAAGTATCTGAATTTATAACTTTATTTGCCCGAAAACTAGCACTCATATTACATAAATCTTTAATATCCGTAATTGGCTTACCAGCTCCATCTACTGGATTAAATTTACCACCTGGATAATTATCTATATTATTACCACTATCATCTTGGAATTGCCATTTATTTGAATTTTTATCATATTTATAATTATTTATATATTCACAAGTAGCAAATTGTGCGGGAATTTTATTATATGCTCTAGAGTCTTGAGCATTTATAGAATATGAATCTAAATTACCCTCTTTACGAGAACCAGGGAAAACATCGTTTTCATTTAATTCTAATGGCGCTCCTGTATTTGAATCTGATCCAATACTACTAATTGTTAATGTCATATCTTCAACAGGCTCTTCACCTTCGACCGGCACCATACCATATGGTCCTGCTTGTGACCAATATAATTTTTTAGTACATTCGTGAATACTTACTTCTTTTGGAGCAACAAATGTATATTCCCATCCACATTTAGGCAAATCACACCCTGGTCCTTCAATTTTACAACTTTGTGAAGTAGTATTTAATTCAACATTATTATCTTCTTCTTCTTCTTCTTCTTCTTCTTCTTTATTATTTGCAAATGTTTCTATAATACTATTTTTTGTAGAACCAGATTGACCCCATATATTCTCCATAGGTTCATCAGTATCAATTGTATCAGATTGAATTGATTTTATTTGATTTATAGATGAAGAAGATTTAATATTTTTATCACTTGAAGAGGGAGTATTTAAAATATTAGATAATGATTTTTCTTCTTCTTTTGATAATTTAATATCTTTATTTAGATAAAAACTATTTATTATATCTTGTTGTTTATTAATTAGTATATCATTAATACTCCTTGGTTTGAATTGTTTTATATTATCTACATATGTTTTATCAACACCATTCTTTTTATAATTATCAATTTCTCTTAAAATTATATTTTTTTTTAAATTAAAATTGGCATTATTTGTATCTTTATATGACATATTTAGATATGTTTCACATTTTTTAATATTTTTAAATTTTTCACTACCTGGATCTTTATTATTAGTATCTTCGGCATTATTCATAGTATCAGTATATCTATCATAGTTTTCTTCCTCTAATAATAATAAACAACGATTAAACCAATCAGTATTAATAGGTCCAACTTCAGAATCTATACAATTAAAACCAAAATATTGTTCTTCCGCCATTGTATTCCATTGTGAGTTATATAATGGTCTTCCATTAAATCTATTATAATTTGCACTTGGAGAAGTATAATCTCCTTGAGCATTTTCATATATATTATTAATAATTGATTGTTTTTCAATACCACAAGTTTTGTTATCACAATTTAAAGCTGGAGCACAACCATTAATATTGGGACTACATTCAAAAGTTTCGGGGTTACATAATATAGTTGTTTTACCAGTTCCATTCACTGTTGGACTTTTCCACATTGGATCTTCTTCAATATTAAATCTACCACTATGAAATCTATATCTATTACTTGATTCATCTATACCACATTCCATTGAAATCATACCACACATATCTCTAGGTGGATTAGATAAATCTATACCATATTCTTTTTCTGATTTATTTTGCCACCAACCATTTTTATCACCATAAAAATAAATAATTAAAGCAATAACAACTATCGCGATAATTATAAAAATCCCAAATGCCCCCGATGCGGTTTCAATTTGTTTTTTTTGAGTTGAATATAGTATATTTGGATTACCCATATATATATTATATTATATATATATATATGGATAATAAAACCGGTGGTAAATTAATTGGAACAGGTTCCGAATCATGTGTATTTAGACCAAACTTACCTTGTAAAGATAAAAAAATTGAAATAAATGAAAATTTAATATCTAAATTATTTCTAAGAAAACCTGAAAATTTAGAAAAAGAAATAAATTTTAATAAATTAATTGAAAGTTTAAAAAACTCGGAAATATTTGCGGTTACATTGTCTAAATTATGTAAATCTGAAAACTATGAAGATATTAAAAAATATGAACCAGACATAGATAAATGTTTGAAATCAAATGGATATGATAATTTAATAAATAAAGATATGTTATATGGTCTATATGGTGGTATCAGTATGGAAGATAGAGTAAATGAATTATTTACAGAAAATGTATTAAATAATACTGAATCTATTAAAAAAACTATGGTAATATTTATGAAAGAATGTTATTCTCTATTTTATGGTTTATCTATAATGTATATGAATAATATACTTCAATTTGATATTAAACCTGATAACATCGTATATCATGAAGGGAAATTTAAATATATAGATTTCGGTTTATCTACAACATTTTCAAATATCGATGATATTAAAAATAGAGCATTAGATGAATTTAATGGAGAACCCAGAAGAATATATACATATTATCCATTTGATTTTTTATATGCATATCCAAGTGGATTGGATCTATTTTTTGAAAGTTTAAAAAGTAATAGAGAGCATTTTGATTATGTAAAAGATATACACAATATATTATTTTATAGAGATTTTGATGAATCTACTAAAGATATATTAGATTTATCTATTAGTAATAAACTAAATGATAAAATAATTACACAGAGATTAGATACTTATAGTTTAGGTATAACAATATCGGAATTATTACTAAAAAAAATAATATTGGCAAATAATAATTTAAAAAAAGAAGATATGATTGATAAAATTCAAGATGTTTTTTGTGATAATAGTATGTATCCATATACTGAATTATTATATAAAATGACAGAACCATTAGCAAACAATAGAATTACACCAATTATAGCTTTATCCGAATTAAAAAATAAATTAAATTATAATCCAGATTATGATAAAAAATCCAATAATAAAACTAAAAAGAAAACCAATCGGAGTAAATCACATCGCTAATAAATTTGAAAATTTATTATGATATATATTATTAAAATAAACAAACTAACTCACTAACAAACTCACTAACAAACTAACAAACTAACAAACTCAAACAATAATGGGTGGAAATATGTCAACTCAAAAGACCAACTTCTTCAACCAAGCACAAAAGTTCTATAGCGATAAACCACTCGCTTATTGTGTTGATCTGTGGCAAAAGGGTGAGAATGACTCAATGATTTACAACGAAACAGAAGTTCCAAAGGGTGTTCTACCCCACGGACACGATCATGGTGGAAAGCCGGTATTTCAGAAGTCTGTTCAAGATGAATGGGGTGTTGTTCAAGTAAAGGATCCAATTGATGGAGGAACCCTTGTTAACCGGACAGTAGGTTCTCATGCTGTTATGGCATTTATGCCAGCTGGATTCCGTGATGCTCCAACACCGAACAAGATCAATCCATTTCGGGAAGAGATCGGAAACCCCCAAGGATCTGATCCTCAAAAGTGTGCTTCCAGTCTATGTCATGTCGTGACAACACCTGTAGATATTTGCCGATACAATATCATTTCATGTGATCGGGAAGATATTGATCTAATCCGGGAAATGGATCGTGTTGGACGCCAGGCTTGCCTGACACTCCGAGATGGTCCAGATGATATGGTTGGATCGCTTCGGTGGCATCTCAAACAAGATGGAACTATTACACTTAAGGATGGAAGTGTTGTAAATACCAAGATGATTTCAAGTGATTTTGTAGATTCAACTGTGTTTAATACAGCACAAGCAGAAGGAATCGCCACAATTAATCATCTATTTGAAGAATCTCTTGAAACTTCATTCCATGTTGGTGAATCTGCATCAGTTGGATATCTACACAGCCACACACGCCCGACATGCTTTGATCTAACATCAAGGGAAAACATGGATCAAATGGCATCAGAACATGGGTATGTCAAGGAAACATCTATGAGTGAATGTATTGAATATCTTGAATCAAGTGATCTCCAAGATCTTAAGGATTCCATTAACAAGTCTGACTCAGATGATGATGAAATTCAATCAAGTGTATCTGAACTTCGGGTCACTGAAAGTGATGAAGATGATTGTCATTCTCTAACTCGCCAAGCTTCTAGTCGGTAAATGTAAAAAAATAGAATATAAAAAAATAGAATATAAAAAAATAGAAAATAGAAAATAGAAAATGTGTAAAAATAGAAAATAGAAAATTAATATTTTTTTTATAATATCTTTTTTATAATATCCAAGGAACTTGATATTTCATAAAATTATCTGTTGATAAATTTTTTTTAATTCGATCAATTGTTTTAGGAGAATCAATAATTATGGGTTTAATATCGGGTGTTTTAAATTTAATATTGTTAATTTTCAAATCTTTGGGTTTATTTATACATTGCAAAAATAACATAAAAACCATATTTATTATATTTTAATTATTATTTTAATATTTCAGAATTTAATTTTAAATATTATTATTACTTTGAAAAATTTGAATTTAATAAATATAATATTTAGTAAAGTAATAATAATATTTAAAAATGGGTAAACGATCCAGAAACTTTAAACTAAATAACAACAAAAAGAAGAAGGAAAAACCTGAAATTAAAAAAGTAAATGGGAGAATTATTGGGTGGATTGGAAATGAAATACCAGTTGTTGGTAGCGAATCATTAGCAATGAATGAATTTAGAGAAAATGATATGTCTCCAATTATTACAAACAGCTATAAATATTTTA